>ERZ773195.331-NODE-331-length-45404-cov-6.518909_pt1 | contig 45404 bp, 33 predicted proteins | sample MGYA00580530_ERZ773195 | MGnify/ENA primary metagenome ERZ773195 (study PRJEB29015, sample SAMEA2737751) | human gut metagenome | biome: human gut; feature: human-associated habitat; material: faeces | place: China | collected 2012 ...
ACGAAAAATTTGACGACGCATCTGTCGCACAATCTTTGTGCGGTATTGCCATAAATCGAAATCGTCAAAAGCAAAACCGGCGATTTCTGATATATAGAAAGGAAAAGAAATTACTATGAGCAAACATGCACTGATTACAGGTATCACAGGACAGGACGGCTCCTATCTGGCAGAACTGCTGCTGGAGCAGGGCTATGAAGTATACGGCATCATGCGTCGTAAGAGCGTTGTGGATTACGGCAACGTAGAGCACATTAAGGACAAGATCCACTTCATCTATGCAGACATGACGGACGTGATCTCTCTGATCTCCGCAATGCGGATCTCTCAGGCAGACGAAGTGTACAATCTGGCTGCACAGTCTTTCGTAGCAACCAGCTGGGAACAGCCGCTGGCTACCGCAGAGATCGACGCTCTGGGCGTTACCAACATGCTGGAAGCAATCCGTTCGGTAAAGCCGGAATGCCGCTTCTATCAGGCTTCCACTTCTGAAATGTTCGGTCTGGTACAGGAAATGCCGCAGACCGAAAAGACACCGTTCTATCCGAGAAGTCCGTACGGCGTTGCAAAGCTGTATGGTCACTGGATCACCAAGAACTATCGTGAAAGCTATGGTCTGTTCGCATGCTCCGGTATCCTGTTCAACCATGAATCGGAACGCCGCGGTCTGGAATTCGTTACCCGTAAGATCACAGACGCTGTTGCAAGAATCAAGTTCGGCGTGCTGGATCATGTAGAACTGGGCAACATGGATTCCAAGCGTGACTGGGGTCACTCCAAGGACTATGTTCGTGCTATGTGGCTGATGTTGCAGCAGGACAAGCCGGACGACTATGTCATCGCTACCAACGAAACCCGCACCGTTCGGGAATTCGTAGAAACTGCTTTCGCACACGCAGGCATCACTGTAGAGTGGCAGGGCAGCGGCGTAGACGAGATCGGTATCGACAAGGCTACCGGTAAGACTATCGTTTCCGTCAACAAGAAGTTCTTCCGTCCGGCAGAAGTAGACGTTCTGCTGGGTAATCCGGCAAAGGCAGAATCTGTTCTGGGCTGGAAGCGTGAGATTTCTTTCTCCGATCTGGTAGAGCGTATGGTAAAGAACGATCTGGCTCTGGTAGAACACGAACTGAAGTGCCAGAACGTATAAGCGTGTCATTAGGATAAACGATATTATCAAAACCAATCAAACAGGGGCAGAGTTTCTCTGCCCTTGTTTCCATATCATGAACTAAAGGAAACATGGAATAAAGCCCACCTGACGGCTTTGCACGCAATCTGCGGCAAGCTTTATGCAGTGTTTCCTAAAGGCAACACTGCACAGACTTGGTGCAGTGCTGCCGGAAAAAGCCGGTGCGGTCGGCTATGCCCACCGGTTCTGAAGGAGGAATACGGAGTGCACATTGCATTTGATGTACTGCCGCTGATCGGCTGCCGCATGACGGGAATTGGCTATTGTGAAGCGGGGCAGATTCAGGCTCTGTCCAAGATGTACCCTGACGACGAATTTTTGCTGCAATTTTTCTCCCGCAAGAATGAGGAGATCAAGATCCAGCGGCTCCAGCCCTATCTGCGGGAAAATGTGCAGCCCCACTGGGCGAAAGCGTCCGGCTATGTCTATCGGCTGGTGTCCAACTTTTTGCCCATATCCTATCGGCATTACTTCGGGGACAAGGCGGAAGTTACCCACTTTTTCAACTATATCGTTCCACCCAGGGTGGCAGGAAAGACCGTGGTCACTGTCCATGACATGGTGTACAAGACGTTTCCGGAAACAGTTCGCGGCAGAACGCGGTATATGCTGGATACCGGACTGAAAAAATCCATGAAGCGTGCCACCCGCATTGTGACGGATTCGGAATTTTCCAAGCAGGAGATCATTCGCTATTTCCCGCAGTTTGCGGACAAGATTCGGGTGGTATACTGCGGCGTGAACACCGAACGTTTCCACCCCGTGGAAGATGCGGCAACGATACAGGCAGTCAGGGACAAGTACGGCATTGATCGGGAATATTTCCTCTATCTGGGTACCGTGGAGCCGCGAAAGAATCTGGAACGGCTGATCGCTGCCTATGACCAGTTCTGTCAGGGCAAGACTGCCCCGCCGTATCTGGTGCTTGCCGGCGGCAAAGGCTGGCTGGACAGCGGCATCTACAAAAAGGTGGAAGAACTGGGGCTGGGCGATCTGGTGAAGTTCACGGAGTATGTGCCGGACGAGGAGATCTGCCCGCTGATGTGCGGGGCACTGGTGTTTGTGTTCCCGTCGATCTACGAGGGCTTTGGTCTGCCGCCGCTGGAGGCAATGGCATGCGGTGTGCCGGTGCTGACTACCCACGCGGCATCGCTGCCGGAGGTAGTGGGAGAAGATGCCGTTGTGGCAGATCCCTATTCGCCGGAGAGCATTGCCGCCGGTCTGGAACAGCTGTACACCGACGAAGCCCTGCGGCAGAAGCTGCGGGAAGCTGGTCCGAAACGTGCGGCACAGTTCACGTGGGAGCGTTCTGCGGAACAGCTGTACGCGGTGTATCAGGAGGCTTGCCGTGAGTGAGCAGAGAAAACTGCGGATTTTGCAGGTAAATAAAGCATATTATCCCCATATCGGCGGAATTGAAAGTCTGGTGCGGACATTTTCCAGAGAGCTGCAAAAGCGTGCGGAAGTGCAGGTGCTGGTTTGTCAGGAAAAGGGCAGGGGCGAGGATCGCATTGTAGAGGGTGTTCCGGTGCACTATGCGTCCAGCTTGGGCACATACTTTTCCTGTCCCATTTCCTTTTCTTTTTTGCGGCAGTTCCGGAAGCTGGCGAAGTGGGCAGACGTGGTGGAATTCCACGTGCCGTTTCCGCTGGCAGATCTGGCGTGTCTGCTGTCGGGCTATCGCGGCGGTGTTGTGATCGCATGGCATAGCGATGTGGTGCGGCAGAAAACGCTGCTCCGGTTCTATAAGCCGCTGCTGATGCGGTTTCTCCGCCGTGCAGACTGCATCATTGCGGCAACGGAGGGACACATTACCAGTTCTCCGTTTCTGACCCGGTTCGCGGACAAGTGCCGTATCATTCCCTATGGCATCGACGTGCAGGCGTACCGCAGTGTGGAACGCAAGCCCATTCTGCGGCAGATCCAGCAGGATCCGAAAACAGTGCGGGTGCTGTTTGTGGGACGGTTCGTCTACTATAAGGGCATCGAGGTGCTGCTGCATGCGTTTGCACAGGTGCAGGGCTGCGAGCTGTTCCTTGTGGGGCACGGCACGCCGGAAATGGAAGAAAAACTGCACCAGATCACAGAAGCCGCCCACATGGCGGCACAGGTGCATTTCCTCGGGAATCTGGAAGAAGCCGATCTGCGGGCAGCCTTTGCGGACTGTGACATCTTCGTGCTGCCCTCCACGGCAAACAGCGAGGCATTCGGTATTGTGCAGCAGGAGGCCATGGTCTACGGCAAGCCGGTCATCAATACGGCTCTGCCTACCGGTGTGCCCCATGTCAGTCTGGACGGCGTGACGGGAATCACCGTGCCGCCGGAAGACGTACCGGCACTGGCACATGCAATACAGAAGCTGGCAGATGACAAGGCTCTGCGGGAGCAGTATGGCAGGGCAGCGGCAAAACGGGTGGAAGAAGAATATGAGGAGGCAGACGTGGTGGACAAGGTCTATGCCACGCTGGCGGAAATTGCAGAAAGGCGGCAAAGAACATGAAGGCACTTATCATTGGCGGCGGCGGATTTGTAGGACGGTATCTGGCAGAGCACCTGTTGCAGGACTGCGGCTGGGAAACCATTGTGACCAAGCTGCCGAAGGAAACGGTAGAAGTGGAAGGCTGCGAGGCGTACAATCTGGACATTCTGGACAAAGATGCCGTAGAAGCACTGCTGGTGCGGCACAAGCCGGACGCAATCCTGCATCTGGCGGCACAGAGCTCCGTGGCGTATTCGTGGAAAAATCCCCAGCTGACGGCAGACATCAACATTCACGGCTGCCTGAACGTGCTGGACGCTGTGCGGGACATACCGGACTATTCGCCGAAGATTCTGCTGATCGGTTCCGGTGAGGAATACGGCATTCTGCCGGCGAATACCAGTCTGGTCAGCGAAACCACACCGGTGCATCCGGCGAACCCCTATGCCATTACCAAAATGGCACAGAACCTGTTCGGGGCACTCTACGCCAAGGCGTATGAAATGCACGTGATGATGGTACGGGCGTTCAATCATGTGGGACCCCGACAGCTGCCCCAGTTCGTGGTTTCTGACTTCTGCAAACAGGTGGCAGAGATCATGGCAGGCAAGCGGGAGCCGGTGATGCGTGTGGGCAATCTGACGGCGGCACGGGACTTCACCGATGTCCGCGACGTAGTACGGGCGTACAGCCTGCTGATCGAGCACGGCAAGTCCGGCGAGGTGTATAACGTGGGCAGCGGCAGAGCCATTGTCATTCAGGAGATTCTGGACCGCATCATTGCACACAGTGGCAAGGAGATCACCGTGGAGGTAGACCCTGCCAAGCTGCGTCCGGTGGAAGTGCCGGTGATCCGTGCCGATATTTCCAAGCTACAGGCAGACACCGGCTGGCAGCCGGAGATCCCGCTGGAACAGACCATTGCGGAAACACTGGAATACTGGAAACAGCATATTTGAGGGAATGCGGAATAAAGCTCGCCTGACGGCTTTATTTTGTGTTTCTCCGAAACGATTCCCAAGGGGAGGCAGAGCATATGGCACAACAATTGGAACAAAGACAGGGCGAGGAGCCGAAGGACGCTTCGGAACTCACGCCGGAATCGGAAGCAGGACAGGAAGACCTGGGGTATAGTGCACTTCCTTCTGATGCCTACGAGGAAGAAGAATGGGAAACCCAGAAGCAGAAAGTCTGGCCGCATCAGATCCATGTGTTCGGCATGCGGCAGAACCAGATCAACCGCCGGTATTCCGCGTGGATCCGGACGCTGGAGATCCAGAATCGGGCACTGGAAATTCGGGTGCAGCGGCTGGAGGAAGAACTGGCAGAACAGAAAAAGGAACTGGAACGGCAAAAGGAAAAAGAAGTGGAGAGCCTCGGCAGAATGGTGCTGGATATTGAAAACATGAAACGGGAGTTCCGCAAGTTTTACCAGCTGGCAGAATCCCTGACCGGCATGCAGAACGATCTGAACCAGTTCCGCAAGGTGGCTTCTGATGTACGGCAGATGAAGACCGCTATGAGCCAGCTACAGGTTTCTGCGAAACTGAACGGCAACGCAGTTGCACGGATTTTGCAGCAGATGCAAGAGCAGGAGCCAGAGCCGGACAGCACGGAAGATTCCGCCGAATCCTGAGGCAATACCGCACAATCTTTGTGCGGTATTGCCCTGAAAAAAGTGACGGCAGCACGGTATAAAATGGTGCGTCGTACAGGGGTGTGCAGCAGATGCACACCCCTTTTTGCATTGTAAGCGTTTTGTAGGATTTTCAACAGAAATCCCGCAAATCTGCGAAAAGCAGCGGGACAGTTTTCAGAAAAAACTGGGTAAAATGCCGGAACAACTGCCGGATTTGTAAATGATTTGTAAGATTTCTCTTGACAAGACGGAAAAAGTACGATATAATATAGGAAACGTGAAATATCAAAATGGCAATGGCAGCCCTCACAGAAAGCCGACAGGCGAGTCTGTCAAAACCTGCTATCATATCATAACGAGCGGAAGCTCAAAGAGCATGGAGGAACAATATGGGTATTTTTTCAAGAATTGGCGATGTCGTAAAGTCTAACATCAATGACCTGATCGATCGTGCAGAAGATCCGGAGAAAATGGTAAAGCAGATCATTCTGGATCTGCAAAAGGAAGTCAGCAACGCCACCACCGCACTGGGCAAGGCAAAGGCAAGCGAACGCATTGCCAAGCGGCAGTATGACGATGCGGTAAAGACTTCCGCAGACTGGGAAATGAAAGCAAAGGCTGCCCTGAATGCCGGTGAAGTTGATCTGGCAAAGAAGGCACTTTCCAATAAGGTAAAGGCAGACGAGTCTGTCAAGCAGTATCAGCAGATGTATGAGCAGATCGCTGCCCAGACGGCACAGCTACAGGAACAGGTGGAAACTCTGAAGTCCAAGCTGGACGAAGCCAAGAGCCGTCAGGCAATGCTGATCGCACGCTCTCAGATGGCAAAGACCCAGAAGAATCTGGCACAGTCGGTGGGCGGTCTGAATTCTTCCAGTGCCATGGATAAGTTCAACCGCATGGAAGAAAAGGTGACACGGCAGGAGGCAGAGGCAGAGGCATTTGCCGAGATCGCCGGTTCCAGCAGCACACAGGACGAAAAGACCTTTGCAGAATTGCAGCATGATATGGACGTAGATGCAGAACTGCAGCGGTTAATGGCAGAAATGGGGCAGACCGATGCCGCTTCTGCAACAGAAGGGAGTGCGGCAGAATGAAAGCACGGAAAGAAGAAAAGTCGTCCCTTTGCGGCGTACTGATGGTACTGGTTGCCATTGCAGTGGGCGTGGCAGGCATTGTCTACGCTCTCTCCACACACCGCCGCCATGTCAATCAGGAAAAGTGGAAAGATTACGACGAGTGCGGCTTAGTGTAAGGAAAACATTGGCAGTTTTTCAAGCATAAAAGCCGGTTTATTCCAGAGTGTTTTTCCATGGAAGTGTAAAACTGAAATTTTGTTTTGGTAAGTGAACTTGCAAAAAGTCCTAAAAAAACAAACAAAAACCATGAAATCGGGTGCAGATGTTTTGTCTGCACCCGATTTTTTCAAAATAAACGCAAATTATGTCAAAATAGATTGTCAACTTTTCCGGGACATGCTATAATGACATTATCCAATTGGTGAAAAAAGGGGAAGTAATGCATATGCAGGGAAATAAGATCGTTCTGGATCTGGAGTTCACGCCGATTCGAGATCCGGACTTGCAGGCAGTTGCAAGAAGTGAGATTCTGGAGATCGGTGCGGTGAAGCTGAACGAGCAGAATGCGGTTCTGGAGGAGTTTCAGACTTATGTCAAGCCGCAGTACAGCAGAGTCTTGCCGCGGGTGACAGTGCTTACCGGAATCACAGAGGAAACGGTGGCAACGGCTCCGTCCTACGCAGAAGCAATGGCGAACTTTACAGACTGGATCGGTTCAGACTGTCGCAGTCGGTTTTATACATGGAGCAATTCCGATCAGAATGTAATTCTGAACGAGGCAGACCTCAAGGAACAGTCGCTGCACGATATGTTCTACACCCATTGGGTGGACTTGCAGCGACTGCATCAGAGAATGTATGGATTTACCCGCCAGATGAACCTGACCAATGCACTGGGCTCTATGCAGATCTATTTCGAGGGAACGGAACACGGGGCGTTGGCAGATGCCAGAAACACGGCGAAGATTCTGAAGCGGCTGAGCAACTTGCAGGACGTGCGGGAGCGAATCCAGCAATCCCACATCACCTATAACGACAGCCAGTCGCACGGGTTCACCATGGGACTGGTGTTCAAGAAAAAATAAAGGCAGGGACGTGTGTCCCTGCCGGAATGGATATGGTGTTGTGTGACGGTTTCCTTTACGGACGCAGTCCCAGACCGCCTTCCAGTGTGATGGTTTCGCCGGTCATGAACTTGAAATCCGGAGAAGCCAGCTGAACGCAGACCCGACCGATCTCCAGTTCTGCATCGCCCAGATGTCCTGCCGGCGGCATCTTGACATTCTTTTCGAATGCGTCCGGATAGGCATTCTTGAAGTTTTCCAGCTGTGCAGTCCATGCCAGCGGGCAAACGATGTTGACATTGATGTGATCTCTGCCCCATTCGGTAGCGGCAACACGTGTCAGACCACGAATGCCCTCTTTGGCTGCGGCGTAGGCACACTGTCCGAAGTTGCCGAACAAGCCGGCACCGGAGGCGAAGTTGATGACAGAACCCTGTGTCTTTTTCAGGTAAGGATAGCAGGCTTTCATGTAGTGGAATGTGGCATACAGACCGGAGTAGACCGCCAGATCAAACTGCTCTGTGGTGTGGTCTGCCAGCGTGACACCGGAGGCAGATGCCTGTGCGTTGTTGATGAGCACGTGGATGTCTCCGAAGGTGTCCACTGCCTGCTGCACCACGTTTTCCACAACGGCGGCATTGTCCGCACCGGCGTTCACGTCAGCCTGCACTGTCAGAACACGAATGCCGTACAGGCGTTCCAGTTCTTCCTTGGCAGCGTCCAGCTTCTGTGTGTTCCGTCCGGTGATGACCAGATTGGCACCTTCTTTGGCATAGGCGGTGGCAATGCCATAGCCGATAGAACCGCATCTGCCGTCGCTGAGCACAGCTCTGCCGGCACCGGTGATAATGGCGGTTTTGTTGGTCAAGAAACCCATAATAAAACTTCCTTTCTGAGAATAAAAACACGTTTGAAAACAGGCAGGATAGACTGCCTGCTTATAGTATAGCATAATTGTGACGGAGATGCAAGGGAATTTTCCAAAAACAGATTTGGAATTCCCGTTCGGAGGAGGAGAACATCATGCAAATTCGAAAAGCAACAACACAGGATTTGGAATGTGTGCGGGAACTCACGCGGGAAACGATTTGTCAGATCTATCCCAAGTACTATCCCGCAGGAGCCGTGCAGTTCTTTCTGAATCATCACTGCGACGGGAAAATTTCGGCAGATATTCGGCAGGGGTGCGTGTATCTGGCTGAGGATCCGGCAGACGGCATTGTGGGGACAGTGACCGTAAAGGCAGATGAAATCAGCCGGCTGTTTGTGCTGCCGGAACAGCAGCGAAAGGGCTACGGACAGGCACTTCTGGCATATGCCGAACAGCAGGTCTTTGCGGCATACCCGCAGGCGACGCTGGACGCGTCACTGCCGGCAAAGGGAATGTATCTGAAACAGGGGTATCACGCACAGGCATTTCACAGCCTGCCTGCGGAGGGATTGACGTTTTTATGCTATGATGTCATGGTAAAAGCCAGATAGTGGCGTACACCAAAAATTGCGTATTCGGGTAAAAATGAAAAAATGACAAGAACAACAACAAGGCAGGTCAATGGGGGTTGACCTGCCTTGTTGTTTTCATATGCTTCTGTCAAAACCAAACCGCCCGCAGCTTGGGAAAATTCCTTTGCTGCGGGCGGTTATTGTTTAGGCAATACCGCACAAAGATTGTGCGGTATTGCCTTTATTTTATTTTGTCTGCGGAATTGCCGTCAGATGCCGCCTGTTCCTTGGCAGCCTTCAGCTTTTTCAAACTGGGCCGCATGACCAGAAATGCAGTCACGCCGCATGCCACTGTGAAAATGACCAGCGTTTGCACGATCTGTCTGGTATTTCCGCTGTCCTTTGCATCGTCCGTAGATTCTGCCGCAGTAGTCTGCGGGGCAGTGGTTTCTGCCGCCGCAGCCGGAACTGTCAGCAGGCTTCCTGCCAGAAGCAGTACGCCTAACAGGCTGCAAAGCACTTGTTTCCAACGCTGCTGCATACCGTTAGCTCAAAGAGGACGGAATGGTGGAAGGCGGCATGGAGGAACCAGTGTGTTCCAGATAAGCATCATTCTTGACCGGCTTTACGTTGTTGTACACATCGATACCAGTACCAGCCGGAATCAGCTTACCAATAATAACGTTTTCTTTCAGGCCATACAGATAGTCGCTCTTGCCGCGAATTGCCGCATCGGTCAGAGCCTTTGTGGTTTCCTGGAAGGAAGCGGCAGACAGGAAGCTGTCGGAACTGGAGGAAGCCTTGGTGATACCCTGAAGCATCGGCTCTACAGTGACCAGAGCCACTTCGGTTTCGCCGTTGTTGATGCGTTCCTGTAATCCGTCGTTGACTTCCATGATCTTGCGGCGGTCTACCATGGTGCCCGGCAGCAGATAGCTGCTGCCCGGATCGTCTACCTTGACCTTGCGGAGCATCTGGCGGACGATAACTTCAATGTGCTTGTCGTTGATGTCTACACCCTGCAGACGGTAAACCTTCTGTACTTCGCTGATGATATAGTCCTGAACCGCCTGAACGCCCAGAATGTTCAGAATATCACCCGGGAAGACGTTGCCTTCGGTCATGCGGGTACCCTTCTTGATGAATTCGCCTTCGCGAACACGAATCTTGAAGTTATAGTGGATCGGATAGGATTCCGATGCGTGGGTTTCTTCGTTGGTGACGATAATGGTGCGGGAAGTCTTGACTTCTTCGATGTGTACCACACCATCGAGGCGGGACAGGATCGCAGCATTCTTCGGGTGACGGCTCTCGAACAGTTCTTCGACACGGGGAAGACCCTGTGTGATGTCTTCTGCGGAGGCGATACCACCGGTATGGAAGGTACGCATGGTCAGCTGTGTACCCGGTTCACCGATAGACTGTGCAGCGATAACGCCGACAGCTTCACCGATGGAAACCAGATTGCCGTGTGCGAGGTTTGCACCATAGCACTTTGCACACACACCCTGTTTTGCACGGCACATGAGGACAGAACGGATCTTGATACGCTCTACGCCGGAATCCACGATCTTCTGTGCATCGGCTTCGGTAATCATCTTGTTCTTGGAGATGATAAGCTCGCCGGTCTGCGGGTCACGCAGATCGTCTACCAGATAACGACCGGTCAGACGTTCTGCCAGCTTTTCGATCAGCTCGTTGCCGTTGCGGATCTCGTAGATCTCCAGACCGTCGGTTGCACCGCAGTCCTGTTCACGAATGATAACGTCCTGAGAAACGTCTACCAGACGACGGGTCAGATAACCAGAGTCGGCGGTACGCAGTGCGGTATCTGCCAGACCCTTACGGGCACCACGGGAGGAGATGAAGTATTCCAGAATATTCAGACCTTCACGATAGTTGGAACGGATCGGCATTTCGATGGTCGCACCGGAAGTGTTGGCGATCAGACCACGCATGCCTGCCAGCTGACGGATCTGGGAAATACTACCACGGGCACCGGAGTCCGCCATCATGAAGATGGGGTTATACCGGTCCAGACCGTTCTGCAGGGCAGTGGTAACGTCGTTGGTAGCCTTGTTCCAGATCTCGATGAACCGCTTGGACTTTTCTGCGGCGGAGATATAACCGTATTCGTATTCCGCTGTGATGTCATCGACCTGTGCATCTGCTGCGTTGACGATGTCCCACTTTTCCTTCGGGATAATCGCATCGCAGACAGCAACCGTGATCGCAGCCTTGGTGGAGTACTTGAAGCCGGTTGCCTTGATCTTATCCAGCACTTCCGAAGTGGTGGCAGTGCCGTGGATCTTGATGCAGCGGTCAATGATCTGACCCAGCTGTTTTTTGCCGACCAGGAAGGTAACTTCCAGATCGAACTGCTTGTCAGAATTGGTACGGTCTACATAGCCCAGATTCTGGGGGATATTTTCGTTGAAGATCAGGCGGCCGACGGTGCAGTCGATGATCTTGGAAACCCGCTTTTCACCGATGTCCTTGGTGATGCGGACTTTGATTTTTGCATGAATGGAAACGTCGCCTTCCTGATAAGCCATGAGGGCTTCGTTGACATCGCGAAAGACCTTGCCCTCGCCCTTTTCGCCGTCCTTTTCCATGGTCAGGTAGTAGGAACCCAGTACCATATCCTGTGTCGGCACAGCAACCGGACGACCGTCAGACGGCTTCAGCAGGTTGTTGGCAGCCAGCATCAGGAAGCGGGCTTCTGCCTGTGCTTCCGCAGACAGCGGCAGGTGCACAGCCATCTGGTCGCCGTCGAAGTCGGCGTTGAATGCAGAGCATACCAGCGGGTGCAGCTTCAGAGCACGACCTTCTACCAGAACCGGTTCGAACGCCTGAATACCCAGACGGTGCAGGGTAGGTGCACGGTTCAGCAGAACGGGGTGGTCATGAATGACATTTTCCAGAGCGTCCCATACTTCCGCAGAAGCACGGTCTACCATTTTTCTGGCACTCTTGATGTTGGCGATGACCTTGGTGTCTACCAGACGCTTCAGGACAAACGGCTTGAACAGTTCCAGAGCCATTTCCTTCGGCAGACCGCACTGATACATTTTCAGTTCCGGTCCGACAACGATAACAGAACGGCCGGAGTAGTCAACACGCTTACCCAGCAGGTTCTGACGGAAACGTCCCTGCTTACCTTTCAGCATGTCGGACAGGGATTTCAGAGCACGGTTGTTCGGACCGGTGACCGGTCTGCCGTGTCTGCCGTTGTCGATGAGGGCATCGACAGCTTCCTGCAGCATACGCTTTTCGTTGCGGACGATGATTTCCGGAGCGTCCAGTTCCAGCATACGCTTCAGACGGTTGTTACGGTTGATCACGCGGCGATACAGATCGTTCAGGTCTGATGTCGCATATCTGCCGCCGTCCAGCATGACCATCGGACGCAGATCCGGCGGAATGACCGGTACCACGTCCATGATCATCCATTCCGGACGGTTGCCGGACTGACGGAATGCTTCTACGATCTCCAGACGCTTCAGCAGCTTGACACGCTTCTGACCGGAAGCCAGCCCAGCCAGTTCAGTTTTCAGTTCAGCTGCCAGTTCGTCCAGATCGATCTGCTTGAGCAGCTTCTGAATGGCTTCTGCACCCATGCCGGCTTCGAATTCATCGCCGTACTTTTCCCGATAGGAGTGGTATTCTTTATCGGTGAGCAGCTGCTTGGGCACCAGCTCGGTGTTGCCCGGATCGAGTACGATAAACTTGGTGAAGTACAGAACTTCTTCCAGACGCTTCTGGGAGATTTCCAGCATCTGACCGATACGGGACGGTGTGCCCTTAAAGTACCAGATGTGGGAAACCGGAGCAGCCAGTTCGATGTGCCCCATACGCTCACGGCGAACCTTGGCACGGGTAACTTCTACGCCGCAGCGGTCGCAGATCTTTCCCTTAAAACGGATCTTCTTGAACTTGCCGCAGTGGCACTCCCAGTCCTTGGTCGGTCCGAAGATACGCTCACAGTACAGACCGTCGCGTTCCGGCTTCTGGGTACGGTAGTTGATCGTTTCCGGACGCTCAACTGCACCGTAAGACCATTCCCGGATACGATCCGGAGAAGCAAGACAAATCTTGATAGATTCAAAAGTGTTAAATTCCAAACCGTTACCTCCTATATATCAACGAGGAAACAGGAGAAGCGAACGGAACCTGCCGTCCGCTGCCTGTCTGTTGGTGTGTATATCAAAATCGCTCAAAGGCGAGTGTTCTTGAGAATTACAGCAGATCATCGTCGTCTGTGTCGTCAAAGCTTTCGCCGATGCTGAAATCGTCGCCCAGCAGATCGTCATCGTCGCTGTAGGAACTTGTGTGACTGCTGCCGCCGATGCTGTCGCCCAGCAGATCGTCATCTGTCGGATTGCCATCCTTGAAGGACATGCCGGCATCTTCCATATCTCTGTCTGCACCTTCATAGTCTGTAGAAGTTCCCATAAAGGACGGATCATCATCAGCTGCACTGACCGGCTGCGGAATGATCGCTTCTTCTTCCTCGAAGTTGGACTTGAGGTCGATCTCGTTCTGATCCTTGTCCAGAGCCTTTACGTCCAGACCGAGGGACTGCATTTCCTTGATGAGTACCTTGAAGGATTCCGGCAGACCCGGCTTCGGTACGTTCTGTCCCTTGACGATTGCCTCATAGGTGTTGACACGGCCTACGGTATCGTCGGACTTGACAGTCAGGATCTCCTGCAGGGTGTAAGCTGCACCGTATGCTTCCAGTGCCCAAACTTCCATTTCGCCGAAACGCTGACCGCCGAACTGAGCCTTACCGCCCAGAGGCTGCTGGGTAACCAGAGCATACGGACCAACGGAACGTGCGTGGATCTTATCGTCAACCAGGTGGTGGAGTTTCAGGTAGTACATGTAGCCGACAGTAACGCGGTTGTCGAACTTTTCACCAGTTCTGCCGTCATACAGCGTGAACTTACCGTCTTCGTTCATCTCCAGAGCCTTCGGGTTGATGACCTTCTGCATCGGCTTCAGATCGAACGGATCATCGCGGTGCGAAGCGTTCTTTTCGTTGGCTTCGCGGAAGCATGCACGAATGTCATCTTCGTGTGCACCGTCGAATACCGGTGTCATGATGTGCCAGCCCAGAGCCTTGGCAGCCATGCCCAGATGCACTTCCAGAACCTGTCCGATGTTCATACGGGAAGGTACGCCCAGCGGGTTCAGGACGATGTCCAGCGGTGTGCCGTCCGGCAGGAACGGCATATCTTCTTCCGGCAGAATACGGGAAACGACACCCTTGTTGCCGTGACGGCCTGCCATCTTGTCGCCGACAGAGATCTTACGCTTCTGTGCGATGTAGCAGCGAACCAGCTGGTTTACGCCCGGAGAGAGTTCGTCGCAGTTTTCGCGGGTAAAGATCTTGACATCCACGATAATACCAGCCTGACCATGGGGCACCTTCAGGGAGTTGTCGCGGACTTCGCGAGCCTTTTCGCCGAAGATTGCACGCAGCAGGCGTTCTTCTGCGGTCAGTTCCGTTTCGCCCTTCGGGGTGACCTTACCAACCAGAATATCGCCGGCATGTACTTCCGCACCGATGCGGATAATACCGTTTTCGTCCAGATCCTTCAGGGCATCGTCGCCCACGTTCGGAATGTCGCGGGTGATTTCTTCCGGTCCCAGCTTGGTGTCACGGCACTCGATCTCCAGTTCTTCAATGTGCACGGAAGTAAAGACATCTTCTCTTACCAGACGTTCGTTCAGCAGAACGGCGTCCTCATAGTTGTAGCCTTCCCATGTCATGAAGCCGATCAGAGCATTTTTACCCAGCGAAATTTCGCCGTCTGCAGTTGCCGGACCGTCTGCCAGTACCTGTCCCTTGTGTACCCGTTCGCCGGCATCGACGATCGGACGCTGATTGACACAGGTAGACTGGTTGGAACGCTTGTACTTCTGGAGTACATATTTATGTGTCTTGTGCTCGTCGTCCACCAGAACGATCTCGTCTGCGGAAACGGAGTCGATGACACCATCATATTCTGATACAACGCAAACGCCGGAGTCTACGGCAGCCTTGTATTCCATACCGGTGCCGACGAACGGACGCTCGGTTTTCAGAAGCGGCACAGCCTGCCGCTGCATGTTGGAACCCATCAGTGCACGGTTTGCATCGTCGTTTTCGAGAAACGGGATCATAGAGGTTGCCACGGAAACTACCATTTTCGGGGAAACGTCCATGAAGTCAACGCGTTCTGCTTCGATTTCCAGAATCTGATCGCGGAAACGGCCTGCAACCTTGGCATTTGCAAAGTGACCGTCTTCTGTCAGCGGTTCGTTTGCCTGTGCAACAATGTAGTTGTCTTCCATGTCGGCAGTCATGTAAACCACTTCGTCGGTGACGCAGCCGGTTTCCTTGTCCACCTTGCGGTACGGAGCCTCAATGAAGCCGTACTGGTTGATTCTTGCGAAAGTTGCCAGATAGGAGATCAGACCGATGTTCGGACCTTCCGGTGTTTCGATCGGGCACATTCTGCCGTAGTGGCTGTAGTGTACGTCACGAACTTCGAATCCGGCACGGTCACGGGACAGACCGCCCGGACCCAGTGCGGACAGACGACGCTTATGGGTCAGTTCTGCCAGCGGGTTGTTCTGATCCATGAACTGGGACAGCGGAGAGGAACCGAAGAATTCCTTGATCGCAGAAGTCACCGGACGAATGTTGACCAGTGCCTGCGGGGTGAGCACATCGTTATCCTGTGCCTGCAGGTTCATGCGTTCCCGGATCACGCGTTCCATACGGGTGAAGCCGATGCGGAACTGGTTCTGGAGCAGTTCGCCTACCGAACGGATACGGCGGTTGCCCAGATGGTCGATGTCATCGATGTTGCCGATGCCGTCGCACAGGTTCAGGAAGTAGCTGATCGTTGCGTAGATGTCGTCCAGAATGATGTGCTTCGGCACCAGTTCATCTGCACGCTTGCGGATCGCGGTGCGGAGTTCGTCTTCGCTGGACGCACTGTCGAGGATCTCCCGCAGAACAGCGTAGCGAACCTTTTCGCTGATGCCCAGTGCTTCGCAGTCGAAATCCACATATTTTGCAATGTCTACCATGCCGTTGCCGATGACCTTGGCTTCCTTTTCAATGAAGCGGATCTCGTTTTCGCCGGACTCGGTGACAAAATATTCCTTGGTTTCTGCCTTGATATAGGCTTCCTTGATGCCGGCATCCTGAATCTGCATTGCCTGATCGAAAGTCAGGGTCACGCCTGCATCAAAGAGGATTTCGCCGGTCGCTTCGTCTGCCACCGGACGGGTCAGCTCGTGACCTGCCAGACGGCTGGCGATGCCCAGCTTCTTGTTGTACTTGTAACGGCCGAACCGGCACAGATCGTACCGCTTCGCGTCGAAGAACAGGTTGTTCAGATGTGTCAGGGAGCTTTCCACCGTAGGCGGTTCACCCGGACGCAGCTTCTTGTATACATCGATCAGAGCATCTTCCGTGTTCTTGGTGGAATCCTTCTGGATAATGGTCTGGGACAGACGCTCGTCGTTGTCGAACATCTCGGCAATTTCTTCGTCTGTGCCGGTGCCCAGAGCACGGATAAATGTGGTGATCGGGATCTTGCGGTTCTTGTCGATGCGGACATAGACCACATCGTTGGAATCCATTTCATATTCCAGCCATGCACCGCGGTTCGGAATGACGGTAGCCTTAAACAGGTCCTTACCGGTCTTATCCTTTTCCGAAGCGTAGTATACGCCCGGCGAACGCACCAGCTGGGAAACGATAACACGTTCTGCACCGTTGATGACAAAGGTGCCGCTTTCGGTCATCAGGGGGAAGTCGCCCATGAAGATCTCGCTCTCCTTGACTTCACCGGTTTCCTTGTTCCAGAGCGTTGCAGTCACACGCAGCGGTGCTGCATAGGTCACGTCGCGTTCCTTGCATTCTGCAATGGTATATTTCGGGGTGTCATCGATGCGGTAATCGGTAAAGTTCAGTACCAGATTGCCGTTGTAGTCTGTAATGGAAGAAACGTCGCGAAAAACTTCCCGCAGTCCCTTTTCACGGAACCACTTGTACGAGTTCTTCTGTACCTCGATCAGGTTCGGCATTTCCAGAACTTCGTTGATCTTACCGAAGTTCATACGAACGTTTTTCCCGCACTGCTTTGGCGTAACATGCACCATTGGCGAAAAACCTCCTTAACTCTTTGTCAGACAAAAATTCGCCTGTTTCCCTTACAACCTTCCGCACACAGCGGAAAATCTTTTTCTGTGATTTGAAAAAAAGGACTTGACAGACGAGGTCGGAATGTGGTATACTATTCTGCTGAAATGTGCATTGACACATTACGATACATTTTATTATTATATAATGCAAGCGTTCTTTTGTCAAGGGCGTTTTTTTATTTTTGTAGGAATGCCGCTGAAGCACGTGCTATCCTGCTTCTTTTTCGTCAACTTGCACAAGCGGTGCAGGAACCCCGCAGACAGCAAAATCTTTCTTGCAGATTGTCTTTACATTTTTTGTGAATCATGCTATACTGATAGAGGCGGCACCGCACCGGTTTCGCATGCCGGTTTTACACGGTGCTGCCGGAAGAACTGTTCCGCCGCAATGACGGAACAGTATTTGAAAAAACGAGGTGAACCCTTTTGTTTACCCAACTGAAAAGTTTAGGACTATTCGGGCTGAATGCCTTTTCTGTAGATGTAGAAGTCAGCATGAACCGCGGCAAACCGCAAATGGAAATTGTCGGTCTGCCGGATACCTCGGTGCGGGAGAGCCGGGAACGAATCCGTTCGGCTCTGTCCAGCCTGTCCATTGCCCTTCCTGCCCGCCTGATTACAGTGAATCTGGCTCCGGCGGACGTGAAGAAAATCGGCACTATGCACGATCTGGCGATTCTGCTGGGGATTCTGGTGTGTATGGAACGGATTCCGGCACAGCCCGCCAGCCGCTGTTTTATCGGGGAAGTTTCCCTGTCCGGACTGGTGCGTTCTGTCAGCGGTGTGCTGCCTATGGCACTGCTTGCCGCCCAGAACGGCGTGACGGAATTGTATGTGCCGGCGGAGAATGCCTCTGAAGCTTCCGCGGCAGGGATACCGGTGTACGGTGTGCACAGCGTGGGAGAACTGATCGCCCACCTGAACGAGGACACTGGTCCGGCAATTCGTCCGCAGGAACCCTATACGCCCCAGCCGGAGGAGTACGAGGAAATGCTGGACTTTGCCGATGTCAAGGGACAGCAGAATGCAAAGTATGCCTTGGAAATTGCCGCAGCAGGCGGACACAATGCCCTGATGATCGGCAGCCCCGGCAGCGGCAAGAGCATGCTTGCCAAGCGGATCCCGTCGATCCTGCCGGCAATGACTGCCGCGGAGTCCATGGAAACCACGCAGATCTATTCCATTGCCGGCTTGCTGGACGGCAAACACCCGCTGATGACACGCCGCCCGTTCCGTTCGCCGCACCACACCATTTCCGGAGCCGGTCTGGTGGGCGGCGGGACAGTGCCCCGTCCGGGGGAGATTTCCCTTGCCCATAACGGACTGCTGTTTCTGGACGAACTGGCAGAGTTCGACCACCGGACACTGGAGATCATGCGGCAGCCGCTGGAGGATCGCAAAGTTACCATCACCCGTGCGGCGGGAACGGTTTCCTATCCCTGTTCGTTTATGCTGGTGGGAGCCATGAACCCCTGTCCCTGCGGCTACTATGGGCACCCGAAACGGAAGTGTACCTGTTCCGAACGGCAGGTGCGGCAGTATCTGAACCGCATTTCCGGTCCGCTGCTGGATCGGTTTGACCTGCATATTGAGGTGGAACCGGTGTCGTTCGACTCCCTCTCCGCGAAGGCAAAGGCGGAATCGTCGGTGGTGATCCGGCAGCGGGTGCAGACGGCTCGGGAACTACAGAACCAGCGGTTTGCCGGAACAGGCATTTTCTGCAACGCAGCGATTCCGGCAGGCATGCTACAGGACTTCTGTCCCATGGACGATGCCGCAACGGCACTGCTCCGTGCTGTGTTCGATAAGCTGGGGCTGAGTGCCCGTGCCTATGACCGGATTCTGAAAGTTGCCAGAACCATTGCCGATCTGGACGGCAGCGAGATCATTCGGAAACAGCATATTGCCGCAGCCGTCCAGTTCCGCAGTCTGGATCGGAAATACTGGGGCACTAACGGCTGATAGATATTGCCTGAAAGAAAGGACATTTCATGAACCGATCATACAAATCCAACAAACGTGAAAAACCAGTAAGCCCGTTGATGGTCTACTGGCGGCGGCTGGACAAGCCGCTGATTCTGGCAGCACTGTTCTGTTCTGTGCTGAGCATTATCCTGCTGTACTCGATCTGGCAGAATCACATTATCAGTTCTGTGGGCTCCAGCTATTACCGGACGCAGCTGCTCTCCTGCGGACTGGGTTTGGCTTGCCTGCTGGTGCTCTCGGCGATCGATTACCACAAACTCGTCCGGCTCTGGTTCCTGTATGCTCCGGTGGCACTGGTGCTCACGCTGCTGACCTTTACGGCGTTGGGACACAAGCGTGCCGGTGCCGATGACCAGGCGTGGCTGAATCTGGGCTTTATCCAGTTCCAGCCCTCGGAAGTGCTGAAGCTGGCGTTTATCCTGACATTTTCCCTGCACCTTGCCAAAGATGAGAGCAACATGAACAAGCCCCTGCACATGCTGCTGCTGTGTGTTCACGGGGCGATCCCCACGGGGCTGATCGCCTTGCAGGGGGACTATGGTACGGCGATCGTGTTTGCGGTGGTTTTTCTGGGCATGCTCTTTGCGGCGAAGATCTCATGGAAATATGTGCTGGCATTCCTCATTGCCATTCCGCTGGCACTGGTCGTTGCGTGGAATTTCATATTGGGGGACACCCATAAAAAACGAATTCTGGTACTGCTGCACCCCGGCACAGATCCGGAGAATATTGAGTATCAGCAGGACCGCGGTCTGGAAGCCCTGTCCAACGGAAAAATTTTTGGCGTGGGGCTGCATGCCGGCAAGGAAAACTATGTTTCTGTTCCGGAAATTCACAATGACTTTATGTTTGCACAGGTGGGGCAGGCACTGGGATTTGTCGGTGCAGTTGCTGTGGTGCTGGTGCTGATGTTCCTCTGTCTGAAAGTGCTCTATGACGGCTTCAACACCAAGGACAAATTGGGTATGTTTCTTTGTACCGGTGTGTTCTGTATGCTGTTTATCCACTGTGTCATGAATATCGGCATGGTGCTGAAGGTGGCTCCGGTTATCGGTGTGCCGCTGCCCTTTATCAGTGCCGGCGGTACGGCAACTGTGAGCATGTACATTGCACTGGGGCTTGTGGTCAGTGCCTACGGACACAACGAGAAAAAGTATCGGGTATTTGAATGAGAATTTTTACCAGAATCGTTGCATCTGTTCCGCAGAAATATCCTTGAAAAATTCTTTTTTTGTAATATGATGTGATAGGAGTCTGTTTTCAAAAGGAAAGCAGGCTCTTGTACTGCTTTTGGGCGTATTCATACGGGAGGCGTTTTTGCGTGCCGTTCAGGAGAACAGTTTGCAGGAGATCGTGCGGCAGGAGGACGGTTGTCTGGAGTATGCCTATTACGCTGCCGTTGCTGATGCGGAAAAGATCCTGCTGGTGGAAAAATGGGCATCGGAGGAACAGCAGCAGACACACCTGCGGCAGCCTCACATGCAGCAGCTGAAGCAGCGGAAAGAACAGTACATTGCCGAAACGACAGTGGAGAAAATCTGATTTTTTGTATCTTCATAAAAAACACTTGCTTTTTTTCGAAAAAAGTGGCATAATAAAGGAAACACTGCATAAAGCCCGCCTGACGGCTTTGCACGCAATCTGCGTGCAGATTTTCCGTCATATTGCCCTAGGCAATCTGCCGAAAAATCTGACGACGCATCTTACGCACAAGCTTTATGCAGTGTTTCCTAAAGAGAAAGATTTTCGCCGCATCGGCGAATGTGACACAGAAAGGAAACGTAACCTATGGAAAATCAACTGGTTCTGGTACTGGACTTCGGCGGTCAGTACAATCAGCTTATTGCCAGACGCGTGCGGGAATGCGGCGTTTACTGCGAAGTGATTCGCTATACCACACCGCTGGAGGAAATTGCAACACGGAAACCGGTGGGCATTATCTTCACCGGCGGTCCGAACAGCGTTTACGATGAAAAATCGCCGCATATCGCCAAAGAAATTTTTGAAATGGGTATCCCGATCCTGGGCATCTGCTATGGCTGTCAGCTGATGGCGTATACTCTCGGCGGTAAGGTGGCGACCTGCACCACCTCGGAATACGGCAAGACAGAAACCATTTATGACAAGTCCAGTGCTCTGTTCAGCAGCGAGGAACTGCCGGAACAGGCAATTTCGTGGATGAGCCACACCGACTACATCTCGGAAGCACCGGAGGGCTTTACCGTTACGGCACATACAGAGAACTGTCCGGTAGCTGCTATGGAAAATCCGGAACGGAAGCTGTATGCAGTACAGTTTCATCCGGAAGTGAACCACACTCAGCAGGGTCTGACGATGCTGGACGGCTTTTTGAAAAATGTCTGCGGCTGCACCGGCGACTGGACCATGGGCAACTATGCAAAAACTGCCATTGCCCAGATTCGGGAAAAAGTTGGTGACGGTCGGGTGCTGCTGGCACTGTCCGGCGGCGTAGACAGTTCTGTCTGTGCGGCACTGCTGTCCCGTGCAGTCGGCAAGAAGCTGACCTGTATTTTCGTAGACCACGGCTTCCTGCGGAAGAACGAAGGCGACGAAGTAGAAGCTGTATTTGCTGACAAGGACATCAACTTTATCCGTGTCAATGCCAAGGCTGCTTTCATGGAAAAGCTCAACGGCGTTTCCGATCCGGAAACCAAGCGAAAGACGATCGGCGAGGAATTTATCCGTGCTTTTGAACGGGAATCCAAGAAGCTGGGCACGGTAGACTTTTTGGCACAGGGCACCATTTATCCGGACGTGATTGAAAGCGGCACCGGTGATGCAGCTGTCATCAAGTCCCACCACAACGTGGGCGGTCTGCCGGATTATGTGGACTTTCAGGAAATTATCGAACCGCTGCGGCTGCTGTTCAAGGACGAGGTGCGTCAGCTGGGTATCGAACTGGGCCTGCCGGAAAATCTGGTATGGCGGCAGCCGTTCCCGGGTCCGGGTCTGGCGATTCGTATCATCGGCGAAATCACTGACGAAAAATTGTCCATTTTGCAGGACGCTGACTGGATCTTCCGTGAGGAGATCGCCAAGGCCGGACTGGACCGGAGCATTCACCAGTACTTCGCAGTGCTGACCAATATGCGTTCTGTCGGCGTAATGGGCGACGGCAGAACCTATGATTACACACTGGCTCTCCGCGGGGTAACTACCACGGACTTCATGACCGCAGACTTCGCACGGATTCCGTATGAGGTGCTGGAAGTGATCTCTGCCCGTATCGTCAACGAGGTCAAGAATATCAACCGCGTTGTGTATGATATTACCACAAAGCCGCCGGCTACGATCGAGTGGGAATAATTTTAAAAAGCTCGCAAAAGCCTATAAAATGGGCGTTTGCGAGCTTGTTTTTTTGGGGGTTGGTACTAAAATGGTACTAAAGTGAGCAGTGCATGAATAATAGTATTTACGCATGCGGCCATGTGATTTTCCACTCAAAGTATTCGTTTGGAGAAATCTCTCCATTATTTAATTTCGTTTTCATTTCACACCAGTCTGACAAAAAGTCATTTACCAATCCATATTCAAAAGTTAATGCAATGGGTGCACCTGCACAGTCATAATCATCTTCATTATAAGTTGGGTTTGCTGTTTCAGAAGGCTTTGAAGGTGTCATTGCAGTTAAGTGAATCAGATTACCTGGTGCAGTGTAATCAGGAAATCTTGTCCCTTTCCCTCGTGCAGGAAGAGAAGAGGCACTTTCCTCGAGCCAGAAGAGTGTTTCGATAATATCTTCAGCAGCACCTAAACTGTAGTCAGAGATTGCTTTGTAATTACAGTGCAATGCGTCGACAAGCTTTTGAATCATATCATCACCGGGAATGCGGGCACCGGTTTCGTATTGAGAGATACGGACAGACATATTTTTTCCCTCAAAACCGAGAGCACCACCCAGTTCATCCATTGTCATTTTGCGGAATACCCGTATTTTCTTTATTCTTTCACCTATTGTCATAGAACAGGAGAAGCAGTGGAGTAGAGGCAGAGGGCGATGACACAGGCTATGGTGCAGGAACTAATTGATAAGGTTAGTGTCACGGATCCGGAGCATGTGGAGATTGTTCGGAAGTTCAAGGATGAAGTAAGAAATGTTATAGGAATAGGAAAGCTTTAATTCTATTGAATGATGAGCCTGATTGGCTTCTTTATTTAGTGAAAGAAGGCGTATTTAAATTTCTATAATGTTAACAATTAAGTGATTGATTTTTTCGTATAATCGACTATAATGTTTCTGAAACACTATAGTCGGGATACAGATGAATAGAGATTGATGCTATGTTAAAAGGATATATTACAGTGAGTGAAATCGCAAAGAAATGGAAAGTTAATCCTCGAACGATACAAGTGATGTGCTTAAAAGGCAAAATCCAAGGGGCTGAAAAAATAGGTAATATGTGGATGATTCCCGCAGAAACTGAACGCCCTGTTGATAAAAGAGTGAAATCTGGTAAGTACATCAAAGGAAAGGGGACTTGAATGAAGCAGACCTTAAAAGTTGATAACTTTATTCAGTATGCATATAACACGGGGAAATATATTAACGAGTAGCTACAAGCTATTTTGGACGCACTATATACACGTGAAGGTGATATGGCTCAGCTGTCTTGGTAAGAAAATGGTCTCTATAGTCATGAATACATTTATAATCATCTTACGAAATGTTGCAGCAAGCTGTAGGTGTATGTGATGATCTGTGGATTAAAATAGGCAAAGGTAACAACAAGCACCATTGCTGAATTTAAGAAATGGATGAAAGCATGTATGGAATAAACAGAAGATTTTTATAAGCAGGGAGGATAACCATGAGTTACACAATGTTGAATAACGATGCTATTAGAAAATATGATTACGCATCAGACTCTTTGGAGGGAGCAGCCCTCTCTTTTATCAGAGATTGCTGCGAGAAATTACGATTTGATAAAAATAAAGCAACATCCATGAATGTTGAATCAATTGACTCAGAGAGAGAGGGTACAAGCCTCAAAAAAAATCAAATTCCATTCAACATGGAAAAAGATATTGATAGATTATGTTTTGAAAATGCCATAAACCGCTTTTTAAAATCCGGAAAGAAAGAAGATGCATTTGATGTTTATTTTTGCTATTTAGAAATGTTTGTTGGAGATTACAAAAAAACAAGACGAATGATTGAACTTTTATCAGAGTTCGAAGCAAATGGAAGTGCATTGCTTATGAAACATAGAGATCATTACTCTCATTCTGTATATGCATTTTGTCTGGGACTTGCTATATTTCAATCAAACTGTATTTACCGTGAAAAATATCTGAAGGCGTATGGATTTGAAAAAGGAGAAGAAAAAAAGCCGCATGTCATTACTTGAAATATTGGGGGATGGCATCCTTGTTCCACGATATTGGATATCCGTTTGAATTGCCTTTTGAACAGGTTGCTTCTTATTTTGAAGTTGATGGCGACGATAGATCAAAAAGACCTTTTGTGGCATATCATGGATTGGAAAGCTTTACAAAATTAAATAAAGCGATGCAGCGTAGGATAGGTTTGCTTTTCGGCTTGGGTACAGACAAAATTCTATCAACTACCGAAGAGCTATTCGCTTATTCCCTCAGTGCAAAGCTAGGTGATATTTACTATTTTTCAGAAGAGGAAATGCTTGGATTTTTGAATAAAAAACCAACAGAACCAAATAAATTTGGGTATTTTATGGATCATGCTTATTTTAGTGCGACATTACTTTTCAAAAAGTTATTTGAAGAATTAAATGTTGAACTGACAAAAGAGCATGTTGATTCGCTTACTGCAATTATTCTTCATAATAGTTTATATAAGTTTTGCATTGCTTATTATAAGGATCCTGTATCTAATATTCGTTTCAAACCAGATTTACATCCTCTTGCATTTATGCTGATGCTCTGTGATGAACTTCAGTGTTGGGATAGAACAGCATATGGAAGAAATTCGAAATTAGAACTTCATCCTATGGATTGTGAATTTATATTTACTGGAGATAAAATTGTAGCAAAATATATTTTTGATAAATCTGAGCAAGGAAAAATTGATAGATATAATAAGGACACTTCTAAGGGTAAAAAACTGAAAGCATATTCTTCATATGTTAAGCTTGAAGAAATTGTTAGAGATAATGAAAGTGAAAAGTCAAAGGTTAATGCGTTTCAGGCTGATATTGAAAGAATTGTTGATTTGAGCGAAATAAAACTGGAGGTTACTTCTTCTGTCGAGGAAAAGATGGCTAAAGGACGTTCATATATATCAAATAGTAATTTTTTGAATATTTACAATTTTGCTGTCATATTGAATGGCCGTTGGGGAGCAATAGAAGAATGGAAAAAAGCCAAGGAAGAGGGAAAAGTTGAGGAATATCTTCAGAATGAAGATAATATGAAAAAGTTTACTGATGGATTTGACAATTTATCCTTGGAATATAAGCTTTCAAACATTAATCAGGCAAAATCTTTTGCCAGATATATGAGTGAAATAGGCTGTTTTTACACGGATAGAGAAGTTGACTTTGAAATGGTTGAAAGATTTAGTGACGAAGAAGTGCTTAAAATAGGAATCCTGGAGCATCAGAGATGGTTACAGGAACGCTATGATATGGGATGGCAATATGGTACACCAGACCCTGATAAACGAGAATTTGAACGCAAGCATAAGGATATGATTCCTGAATTTAATGGGTTTGATGTATCTAGCGAAGCGTCAAAAGCTAACTATGAGAGACTAGATAAGGCTGAGCAGGATAAGGATACAGATCCAATGGAGTGTATGGTTGCGATGCTTAAGATGTTTGATGGACTTAGGATATATAGATTATAGGAGGCAGCAAGATGGGGTTAACTAATGAACAGGAAAAAGCACGTGAAGAAGATGCAAATGTAAGATATTTATCTCAAAACATTTGTAACAAGGATGGTGATAAGGACTTTGTCTTTATAAGTTACAAAAGTGATGATTGGGAAATTGTACTTAAAGAGATAGTTTATAAATTGGTTAAAGAGTATGGTTTAAATATTTATTTTGATGGAGATTTCAAGGATAATAATCCACATTGGACAACTCAGTTCCCGGATAATATGGAAAGTGATAAATGCAAAGGAGTTTTAGTTTTCCTTGATGATAAATATGCTACAAGTTATGCAACTCTTATGGAATTAATGCACAGTCAGTTTGGATGTCAAGATGCTCTTTATAATTTTGTTAGCAAACCTGTTGTTCCGATTAATTTAGTAAAGGCTTTAAGTGTTATAGATGATGAGTCTGATACAGGATTGGGAAAAGATTCCTATCCCAATGGAGAAAAGAAGATAAAAAATATAAAAGCATCTGATGAGAAGAGGTTGTTTGATGAGGATTTTTTTAAAGGATGCGAGTTAAATGTTATAAAAAAGGCGAAGAAACCATATCAAAAGAATAAAGAATTACCAAAGAAGCTATGTGCTGTTGTTGTAGAAGAGATACTTGCAAGCATTGATTACAACGATAACTTTTATAATGGGAGTCTTGATGGAATTGTATCGTCTATTAAGAGTGTATGTGGAGAAACAGTTTTTCATGCAAAAAAAGGTGATGATACACCAGTATATAATGTTGTAATCAAAAATGATGAAGAAAAAAATTCTCTTCGAGTTAAGGCTGGGGAGATAATACCAAAGCAGAATAGCGGAGTAAGAGATGGTTTTGAATTTGAAGGCTGGTTTGTTTCAAATACAGATGAAGAATGGGATTTTTCAAAACCTGTACATAAAGACATTGAGATTTGTGCTAAATGGAAACCTATAATGCCTGATTCTATTGAGGGATATAAATACACTATTTTTGGAGAATATTATGAAGCTGGAAGTAGAGAACAAGGCAAATTAATGTTTGATGCATTTGAGAGTTTGATAAAACGATATTCTGGATGTGAAGAAAAATTGACTCAGAAGACATCTGTGGCAAGAGCTGAAAATGTGAAAAATGCAAATACACCAGAGGCAGATCCAACGTATTTTAGAGGATGCAAAGAGTTCGAGGTTAATGGCCATAAATATTTAGTTGGAACAAGTTATGGATTTAAGGCTAAAATTGCTGAAATAAAAGGTATGTTTAAGATATGTGGAGCTGATTTGTCTGAATTCGTTTTAAATGGTGAGCCACTTAAGTCGAATGGTTCTACAGGCAAAAGCTCTGGCAAAAAATCTGTGAATAATGATGCTATATTTGAATATGAGTTATGGGGAACCACACATACAGCAAACAAAATGGTGGATATGCTGAATGATGTGTTTGAGTTGATAGCCAAAAAATACCCTGGAAAAATCAAGAATATTGCTGAAAGTGACAAAATAACAGCAGTTGCACGAAAGGCTGACTTAGAACAGAAAACGGCAAATGCTTCAAAGGTAAAACAGTTTAAAAATTACAAGGGTAAAAAACATTCTGTGGATGGGGAAATTTATCTTGTAAATGCCGGATACAACCGTGAGGGATGTATAAAGCAAATAGAAAGAATGCTTATTTTGTGTGATGAGAACCCGGATGTTTTCAAAATAACAAAGAAACCTGAAAAGTCAACTCGAAGTGTGAGTAAGAGTGGGAAAGAAGGGTTAGGCGAGTTACTGGATTAATATAGAAATGAGGGATTAACCTGAATATAGAACAGGCAGAGGCACTAATAGCAAGCAAACAGTTCCAACAACTTAAATACTTCCAAGAAAAGACAAATGTTTTTACAATAGTCGGGCAGACACATACTGAACACTGGCATAGCTCATTTATGAGTTGGCTACTGGATCCGAATTCAAGCTTATGTTTGGGACATTATCCGTTGGTGCGATTGCTTTCACTGTATATGATTAAGAGCGAGAGTCAAGAGTTGTCTCTTAAAGCTGTTTTTAATATGAATCTGGATGCCATGCATTTTGAAACAGAAAAGACTTTTTTTACGAACGATAAGAAAAAACGCTCGATAGACGTATATGGTGAGAGCGAAGAATTGGTTCTTGTAATTGAAAATAAGGTCAAAGCCAGAGAGAATATGAATGGGACAGATATAGGGCAGACAAAGGACTACAGAGATTATGTAGAGGGACACCGCAAAAATGGGCAGAAGGTTGTGTGTCTGTTTATTACTCCTGACCCAAAGCAGAAGCCATATGACAAGAATTATATTCAGATTACTTATCAGGAGTTATATGATTATGTAATAGCGAAATGTATAGAGCATCCACAGCTAAATAAAGACGGAAGATATCTTCTTGAACAGTATGCAAATAATCTAAGAGAACCTGTTCATGGTTCACCAATGGCATTAGTAAATACATCACTGTGTAATGAAATATATGACAGATATGGAGAAACCTTAGATGAGATATTTGATGATGTTGAGGGAAGTACTAATTATCTCGAAGATTCAAGCCTAACATGCGTTTTATATGTACATTATCAAAATATTTTTGACGAAATCTTTCTATCACTTGACGAAAAGAAATTTGGGAGAACTCCAAAGTCAAATATTCAAAGACGTATTATAAGTTTCACGGACCTTTTTAATGCCGGAAAGATTCAAGATGGAACGGAATTTGTTTTAGAGTATGATGGGGTATGCCATTATGCGGTCGCAGAGTATGATCATCAGGATAACGAGTGTTATATGTTATTGTTGGATGAGAAGCATCAGCCGTATTTTAATTCGAAAGGTGAAAAAATAGGTTATTATAAAACGTCTTCTCAGGCTGGCATTGATGCAATAAACGTTTACCGAAAGAAGAACAATATCGTGGCAAAGCTTGAAACCCTCAATGGTCCAGCATATTGGAAGACAAAAGAGGGAGTTACAATTAAGGCCTTGATTGATTCAATGTAGATGTTATATATGATTATTTGGTGATAAGAATGATACAAAAAGAATGAAAAAGAAAGCGTTAACGGTTTTAGCTTTAGTACCACTGGTGTTAGGAACAATTGGATATATATTTTCAGGTGAAAGGACTACAAGTGCCATATATGCTGCAGTTGCTTTATATTTCACGAGTCCTATATCTGATGCATATAATGCGTATATTGAGATTGCAAGATGGACAGCACCATTGGTGACAGCTACAGCAATTCTACGTGCATTACAAAACGTATGGGAATCTTTAAGAAACAGAGTTGCATTGTTTGGAAAGAAAAATAGTGTTTCGGTATATTCTGATATGGATAGTCGAATATGTTTTGGAAAAGATGTAAGTGCAATTTATCCGGGGGATAAACTAAAGAAATATGCACATGAGCATATTATTATGTTTTCAACAGATGAAATGAACCTGCAGTTTTATGAAAAACACAAAAAGGAGCTTGCAGGAAAAAAGGTATATATTGGTGTAAGAGATATAGAGTGTTGTTTTTTGAATCCTTTGGAAGATGTGACCGTTTTTGATATAAATGGTGCAATAGCCAGGATGTTATGGAAAGAGATATCTTTGTGGAACAAAGAAAAAAATGAATTTAATATAGTTGTGTGGGGAAGTAATACACTTTCTGGTGAAATTATTTGTACAGGCTTACAGATGAATCTGTTTTCAAATAAACAGAAAATTAAGTATTGTTTCGTGACGGATAACAGCAATTTTCTTATAAGACATAGCGAACTTAATCTCATGAATGGGGATGAGTTGTCTTATTTAGACTATAAGAATCCGGAGATTTGGGATGCAGTTTCAAATGCGGATATTATTATTGTATCAGATGTTGTGGATGTTGAGACAATGCAAACATTAGTTGTAAAAGCAGGTGGATCCAAGATTTATTATTACTCCCCAGTTGAAGGAGATGCGATTTCACATTTATCATTTGGAAATGTTGTGGCATTTGGTAGAAATGAAACAGTGTTAACAGATGAGAATATCAGATGTGGAGCATTGATTCGTAAAGCGAAGAAGTTAAATGAACATTATGCAAAGCTCTATGGTTCAGAAAAAGACTGGAATGCACTTTCAGGCTTTTTAAAAGGTTCAAACATATCTGCATCAGATTTTGGTGAGGTACTGTCTATGTTGAACGAAAGAATAGGCGAAGAGGAGCAAGCAGAATTGGAACATATAAGATGGTGCAGATATATGTTTCTAAATTATTATACTCTGTGGACCCCAGCGAATGGAAAAAATAGGGATGATGATAAAAGAATTCATAAGGACTTGATAGACTTTAGTGAACTTGACCCTAAAGAAAGAGTCAAAGATGTCGAAGCGATAAGAATCACAAAAGTATTATAAGACTAAAAAGTAGTGCCTCGGATCTGATCCGAGGCATTTGTTAGAATAGGAGATACAACCTATGTATGAATTAACAAAATCAAAATATTGTAAAGGATTGCAATGTCCTAAAATACTTTGGCTAGATGAGCATCACCCTGAATTTGGGGAGAATATTGCTAACAAAAGTGTATTGGATAATGGTACAAAAGTAGGAGAATTGGCTATATCATATTTTGGCGAATATGAATTGGTTGGTTTCAATGCCAATAAAAATGAAATGGTGGATAGAACCCGGAAACTCATGGAAACAGCTGATAATATTGCGGAAGCGAGTTTTTGCTATGATTTCTTCTTCTGTTCCGTAGACATATTGCACAGAAATGATGAAGGTTGGGACTTGGTTGAGGTAAAGAGTTCAACAGAAGTTTCAGAAATTTATCTTGAGGATGCTGCATTTCAGTATTATGTTCTTACTATGTGTGGAGTGCCAGTTAAAGGTGTGTATATTCTCTACATAGACAATACGTATGTAAGAGGAGAACAGCTGGATCTAAAGGGACTTTTTGTTTTAGAGGAATGTACAGATGTGGCACTCAGAAAATTCTATGAGATGAAAAGTGATGGCAGGCTTAACTTGATGATGGAGTATGTAAAAAGCCCTGTTGAACCCAAGAAAGATATTGACCTGTGCTGTGATAAACCATATCCATGTGCATACAAAAAATATTGTGGAAAACATATACCTAAGTATTCAGTGTTCAATCTTGCAAGAATGCAGGCAAAGAAGAAATATGAGCTGTATCATGCAGGGATAGTCTCATATCAGGATGTTTTGAGTAGTGGAGCTAAGATAAACGCAAATCAAAGAAGACAGGTAGAATCAGTGGTGTATGATAAGCCGGATGAATATGATATTGACGAGATAAAAAAATTTCTGACCACGTTATATTATCCTATTTATCATCTGGATTTCGAAACATTCCAACAAGCTGTGCCTGAGTATATCGGATGCCATCCATACGAGCAAATACCTTTTCAGTATTCTCTGCATATCGAATATGAAGATGGAAAACTGGAACATTCAGAGTTTTTGGCAAAAGAGGGAGAGGATCCAAGACGCTCATTAGCAGAGCAGTTGGTTAAAGATATTCCAATGGGAGTGTGTTCTACTGCATATAATATGGCATTTGAAAAAAGCGTTTTGAAACATTTAGCTGAGGAATTTCCGGATTTATCCGGACAGCTTATGGATATACATGATAATATGTGCGATCTGATGGTTCCGTTTCAGAAACAGTATTATTACAGCAAAGCAATGCAGGGTTCGTATTCAATTAAATATGTACTACCGGCGTTGTGGCCGGGCGATCCAGAACTGGATTATCATAACCTGGAGGGAGTACATAATGGAGCCGAAGCTTCTGTATCATATGCAGATATGGTAAATCATACCCCTGAAGAAATTGCAGAAATGAGAGAGAATTTGTTGAAATATTGTGGCCTAGATACCTATGCTATGGTCAAAGTTTTAAATAGACTAAAGGAAATTGCTGATATGAAATAATAGTTGATAGATAAGAACCCAATATAAGCGTTGATTAATCATGATATTGCTTTGTTTTCTGCTATCTAAAAATGGAAGAAAAATTGTAAAATTACCGGTTTCGTATTATTATTTTTATGTGGTTTTGCAAGCTACTGGACGATTATTCTTTGAATAGTCAAATGACCTGCAAGCCACCGGAACTACACACAATAATGAAAAAATAGCTGGTACTGGATTGGTACTAAAAGTGTGTGAAACGAAAAATAATGTGTGGAAAAACCATCGTTTTCAAAATTATACAGTATAGAAAACGAACTAAAACGAATCAAAATCACATCAAACTTTGCGAGTGGGAGTAATTCCTCATTTAAGGCAATACCGCACAAAGAGCGTCTGGCGATTTTGCACGCCATTTGCTTGCAAATTTCCCTTCAGAGCCTGTTTCGTATCTTCCCGCACGCATCTTGCGTGCATATTTTCCCTTCATCTCTCAAAAAATCTGACGACGCATCTGTCGCACAATCTTTGTGCGGTATTGCCTTAACATAATAACATAGCATATTTAAAAGGACTGACCGATTTCCCCGGTCAGTTTTTTTATAGCACTGCCGCCGCACCTCACCACCTCTTTTTGTCAATTTTATAAATTATGTCACTTCTCCCGCGAAACACTTGAAAACTATTGGCAATCATGCTATACTATTACCATAAGGGAAACAATCGAGGTTTGACAAAAGGAGGTGTGCCCGATGAAATGGTTGTCAAAGAAAAGTCTGCTGATCTGTCTGACACTGCTGATGCTGGTTGTGGTAGTAGTTTCCATAATCGTTACCACGGGCATGCCTGTGAGAGAAGATGCGGTGAATATGGTGCTGGAGGGCTGGACTACGGAGCAGGTCATTGACCCGCCGGACGAGCCTTATTACAGCGGAGAAAAGACAGTCTATCAGCTGGTGACGTCCCATAAAGTTACGTCGGAAATGCGTGGGAGGGTGATCTCTTTCCGGACAAATGATTCCTATGTCGATGCCTATCTCACTGACGTGGCAGGCACGCCGGAAGACGACGCGGTGCATATCTACCACTTCGGGGAAAGCTTAAGAATCTGCGATTCACCGGGGACTTATACCCATTTTATCCGACTGCCGGAGTCCGCAGTCGGGCAGGTGACCATTTGTGTGGAAACGGTATATGCCAACAAGTTCATGCCTTCTTATGAGGTGGCGATCGGCACCCAGAACGAATTGCTGTTCAACTACCTGCGGCAGAATCTGCTGAGCGGCATTTCCAACGCAGCAATGCTGCTTGCCGGTGTGCTGCTGGTAGTGATCTATACGGTGGGCAGAGCGAAGCATGTTTCTGCACCGGAAACTCTGTCGCTGGGCTGCCTTTCGATTGTGTTTGCGGTGAATCTGAACTGTCCGCTGTTTCTGAACCAGTTCCTGTATCAAAATGCGGTGGTGCAGTATTATGTCAACTACTTTTCGCTGTTTCTGCTGCCGCTGCTGGCGATGTTTTACTTTGAGGATATTGTGCCGGATCTCCGCATCAAATGGTCGTTTTATAGCTTTCTGGTGCTGGAGTGCGTGTTGAGTGTTCTGCACTTCACCGGTATCGCGTCCTATACCCGCACCATTAAAGTTTTCATTGCAGCACTGGGCATAGTTGCTGTGATGTTTATTGTGATGATCGCAAAGCGATACCGGCAAATGGAGAAGATCAACCGTATCAGTTTACTGCTCCTGCTTGCCTTTGTGTGCAGCAATGTTCTGTTCTTCATTTTCGTTTCCACCGTAGGCGACCAGACGTTCATTATCCGGACAGGCTTCCTGCTGTATCTGGCACTTTCCGTGGTGAACGGACTGCGGAAACTGATGGTGGAGATGAATCGGGAACGGGAAACCAGGCTGCTCCAGACACTGGCGTATACGGACAACCTGACCAAGCTGGGGAACCGCTATGCTCTGGAACGCGATGCAAGAAAGTGCGTGCTGGAACGTACCAGTATTGTGTCCATGGATCTGAATCTGCTGAAAATGGTGAATGACACCTTTGGACACGCCGGCGGGGACGTGCTGCTGCAAAGTGCCGCCAAGTGTATGACTTCCGTGTATGATCAGGTGTATCGGGTAGGCGGTGATGAGTTCATTGCCCTGCTGGACGGCAAAGACAGCGATGACTTGCAGCGGCTCTACGACCGGCTGAAGCAGAAGATCACTGAGATGAACGACAGCCGGAAAGACTACGGGGCATTCTCACGGGAGACGGGGTTCCGGTTAAGCATTGCAGTAGGGTATTCCGCTTATGCGGCAGGGGACAGCAGCTATGAGCAGATCATGAGCCGTGCAGATGCGGCGATGTACGCAGAAAAAAAGACAATGCATCACGGCAGAAGCCGGTGATTTTAAAGGCAACACCGCATAAAGCAAAAAGGGCGAACCGATACGATTTCGGTTCGCCCTTGGTGTAGTGTTGTCTTTCTGATTACGAATCCTGTTCCGAGATGACTTTTTGCAGCGTGCCGTCTGTATACGTAACGCTGTCGCCCTCGAAAATGTCCAGTGTGTAAAGTGCGGCATCGGAATAGGAAATGGTTTTCCGGCTGCCGTCCGCCGCTTCCAGCACTACCTCTGCGGTAGGCTCTGCATGCTCCTCACAGCCATAGTCGCCCTCGTAAATGTGCAGGACGCGGTAAATGGTCTGGTTCATATTACTGCAGTTCCTCCATGACTTTCTCCAGCTTTTTCATCAGATCCTCCGGAATGTCCGACACCATGAGCCAGCGGATCACATCCAGCGGAGCATCGTCCTTGATTTCCTCCACAGTCATGTCTTTCAGATGCTCTACAAATGCGGCGATCATTTTTTCCGACTCGGCATCGTCTGCCTGTTTTTCTGCTTCCATATCCTCCAGAAAAGATGCCTTCGCCTCGTCCAGCATGGCAAAACGGGTGGTCTTCAGCAGGAGAATGCCGCATTTGTGACACAGCTCCGAGAGGATCGCTTCGGTTCGCTCGTCGCAGACGGCAATGCTCTTGGGGCAGCGACCGTAGTCGATAATTGCCTGTACGAAGCTGTCCAGTGCCTTTTGGAGAATATCTGCGTTGTACTGTAGTGGCTGCTGGGGCAGAAGCTGTTCCCGCTTGGTGTCCAGAATCATCAGCAGGAACGGGAAAAACGGTGCACCCTCTTTGGCGAGCACAGGACTTGAAAATGGAAACAACTGGCATTCCCACTTGCCGCCGCCCTTTTTCATGCGGCGGATCTTCTGCTGCATGGCATCGCTCAGCAAAGGTTCCGTCAAAGAAGATACTGTTCTTTCCGGCGGCACCATGGTGCTCCATGTCCTGCCGTCATACAGCGGCAGTGTGTTGATGCAGGAACTGATGCCCAGTTCAGCCGGTGTTTTTCCCTGTCCCAGCTGCTTATGGAGATCCAGTGCTGCACGAAGTCCCAGTTCCAGTATGTCTGCCTGTTCTTTGGTTTCCAGAAACCATGCACAGTGGTAGGGTTCGGAGTTCCGCAGGCAGAAGTAGGCGTTTTTGCCGCGGAATGCGATGTTGTTTTCTCTGGCGTAGTGCCGCAGGCTTTGCACTTCCGTTTCTGTCAGTCCGTCTTTGCGGCAGAATACTACCTGTACACAGGATTGGGACATCATCTGTTCCAGACGAGCTTCTTCCGTTTCTACCGGTTCGCTGTAGAAATTGCAGATGCTGTTCCAGCCGGCATCACCAAAATAAATGGACAGGGAAATAAAATCCCCCTCATTTCCGGTCAGAATGCAGCAGCCGGTTTGTCCGTCGGGCATCTGGATCGCGAACGGCTCGGAATCCCGTATGGATTTCCACAGTTTTGTCTGCTTAAAGGCAAAGATAAGGGGATAGAGTTTTTCCATGTAAGCGAGCATTTCCGAAGACGGACTCGGCAGAAGCGGTTCTTCCGGCTCGAGATTTACTTGATTTTGATTCATATGGGACATGACCTCTTTTCGTTTTATACAGTGTTTCCCTGATTCGGCGTTTCCCTTAGTATATCACATTTTTCGACAGACTGCAACTGCATTCGGCGATTTTTTGAAAATTCCGCAGAATCGAAAAAGTTGTTTTTGCTGTCGAATCGCCGGAATTCTCTTTGTTTCACAAACCCATATCACGTAATTTTCACTAAAAAATCAGTTGCAATTCCAGTGCGGTTATGGTATAATTGATAAGGCAACACCGTGCAAAGCTTGTGTGTAAGGTGCATCGTCAGATTTTTTGGCAGATTGCATAGAAATTTCGCAGGCAGACTAGGTGCAGTGTTGCCATAATATGTAGTGTCCGGTCATTTGGGACACGATGCATATGAAGCGACTTCGCACCGGTTTGGTGCGGAGCTGCCATGAAAACGAAAGTGAGGCACAAAAGATGTGTGGAATTGTTGGATATGTGGGCAAACGGGACTGTACGGAGGTCCTGCTGAACGGTCTGGGAAAACTGGAATACCGCGGCTATGACTCTGCCGGCATTGCTGTCTTTCAGGACGGGAAGATCACTGTGGCGAAGTCCAAGGGCAGACTGAAAGATCTGGAGGAAAAAATGGAGCGTGAGGGCAGACCTTTCGGGCATGTGGGCATTGGCCACACCCGCTGGGCGACCCATGGCGAACCCTCTGACGTAAACGCTCACCCCCACAGCGGCGGCAGAGTGACGATCGTACATAACGGCATCATCGAGAACTATAAGGAACTCAAGGACTTCCTTACGGGAAAAGGCGTGACCTTTACCAGCGACACTGACACCGAAGTGGTGGCAAAGCTGCTGGACTACCGCTATAACGGCAGCCCCATTCAGACCATTTCGGAAACCGTCCGCGATCTGGAAGGTTCCTATTCGCTGGGCATTATCTTCGCAGACCACCCCGAGCAGGTGTACGCTGTCCGCTGCGAAAGCCCGCTGATCGTGGGTGTCGGCAAGGGCGAAAGCTTTATTGCCTCTGATGTGCCGGCAATCATCGAATACACCAGAGATTACTATCTGCTGGAACACGAGGAAATTGCCGTGCTGGACGACAACGGCGTACAGATCTTCGATGCGTTCGGGCAGCCGGTGAAAAAGGAACTGAAAACCGCAGACTGGGACGTGGAGGCGATCGGCAAGGGCGGCTATGCCCACTTTATGCTGAAAGAGATCCACGAACAGCCCAACGCGATTCGCAACACCATTCTGCCGCGGATTCAGGACGGCTTGCCGAATCTGGAGGAATGCGGCATCACACCGGAGGTGCTGCGGGAATTCCGGCACATTCAGGTAGTTGCCTGCGGTACGGCAATGCATGCCGGAACAGTGGGCAAGTATGTCATTGAAAAGCTGGCACGGGTGCCGGTAACGGTGGACATTGCTTCGGAATTCCGCTATCGGGAACCGTTGGTGGGAGAGGGCGATCTGGTCATCATCATCTCCCAGTCCGGCGAAACTGCCGACAGTCTGGCAGCTCTGCGGCTGGCGAAATCGCTGGGGGCAAAGACTCTCGCCATTGTCAACGCAATGGGCAGTTCCATTGCACGGGAAGCAGATATGCTGATCTACACCCATGCCGGACCGGAAATTGCCGTGGCATCGACCAAGGCGTACATGGTGCAGATCGCGGTGATGTATCTGTTTGCCTTTGAGCTGGCTCTGGCTGTGGGCAACATTGACGAAACAGAGTGTCGCCGTCTGGTAAAGCTTTTGCAGGAAACGCCGGAAGTGATCACCGGCATTCTGGAACACAAGGAGCAGACACAGTATATTGCTTCCTCCCTCATCACCGCCGACAGTCTGCTGTACATCGGACGCGGACTGGACTATGCCCTGAGCATGGAAGGCTCGCTGAAGCTGAAAGAAATCTCCTATATCCACTCGGAGTCTTATGCAGCCGGAGAACTGAAGCACGGCACCATTTCGCTGATTACGGAAAATATGCCGGTCATTGCCGTAGCGACCCAGAAGGCACTGCGGGAAAAGACCATCAGCAACATCAAGGAAGTCAAGGCACGTGGTGCACGGGTCATTCTGGTGTGCCGTGAGAGCGACAATGTGGATCCGGACGCAGTAGACCTGAAGTTTGGTCTGCCGGAATTTGACGACCTGCTGATGCCCATGATCGCTGTGGTACCGTTGCAGCTGATCGCATACTATACTTCTGTGCTCAAGGGCAATGATGTAGATAAGCCGCGGAATCTGGCAAAGTCCGTGACAGTGGAATAATAGAAAAGGAACGGGAAAAACATGAAACATACCAAAATCGTGCTGCTGACTGCGGCAGTCGTCATGATGACACAGGCACTGGGACTGTCGGCTGCGGCAGAGGAAGAAACCTCTGCCCAGAGCGGCGAAGAAAGCGTGATCGACGCAGACAGCTTGTCCAGCGATGAGAGCAGCAAAGAAACGCTGACCAGCGGGGATTATTCCTATACGCTGGACGGTGACAACGCCACCATTACCAAGTATAACGGCAGCGAAACTGCCGTTACGATACCGGACAAGCTGGACGGGCACACCGTTACCACACTGGGCAGCGGCACATTTGCCACCAAGGATATGATCACTTCGATCACCATTCCGGCAACAGTTGACACGATCAACAGTTCCTGCTTCTACGGCTGCACCGTGCTGAAACAGGTGTCGCTGGCAGAGGGCAACACGGCGTTTACGGTGACGGACGGCGTACTGTTTTCCGCAAACGGAGAAGATCTGATCGTCTATCCGCAGGCAATGGAGGGCACGTCCTATACCATTCCGGACACCGTCAGAGAGATCTGGACCTCTGCTTTTTCCAACACCAAGCTGACTGACGTGACATTTCCGGACGGACTGCTGTACATTGACGACTGGGCATTTGCCTCCTCGGCACTGACTTCTCTGGATCTGCCGGATACTGTCACGGAAATCGGACAGTACGCCTTTGCATACTGCACTGGCATTTCGGAAATCGACATGCCGAAAGATCTGGAACTGATTCAGGCGGCAGCCTTTGCCGGCGAAACCAGCCTGACCAAGGTGACATTTTACGACAGCCTGACGGATATTCAAATGGCAGCCTTTGCCGGCACCGGTCTGAAAGAAGTGACCATTCCGGAGAGCGTTTCCACCATTGGATTCTGTGCATTCGGCTATGAAGCCGATATGGTGACCAAGGTACAGGACTTCGTGATCTACGGCAAGGTCGGTTCACAGGCAGAGGCATACTGCACCGCAGAGGACTCTGAAAACGACTATTCCAACAACTTCAAATTCCGCAGCGTGATGTCCGAGGAAGTTTCGGATACGGAGAATACAACTGTTGCTGTTGAGGAAACCGAAAGCGGCTGGCAGAAATACGGCAAGTGGATCCTGCTGGGAGCCGGTGCACTGGTGCTGCTCATCGGCGGTGGAGTGCTGATCTTTGCCGGCGGCGGAAAGCAGAAGAAATCCGGCAAGGCAGCCAAAAAGGATACCCAGTCTGTGGAACGTGCAGAAAAGCCGGAAGCGGCAGACCATGAGGATACCAAATGAGAACGTGGAAACAGCTGATTTGCGGACTTTTGGGAACCACGCTGTGTGCCGGACTGCTGGGTGCATTGCCGGCAGCGGCGGCAATGACAACGGAGAATGCAACAGAAGATGACAGCGGCATTTCTGTGGACACTTCCGGCGATGCTGCCTATGATGTGTTCACCTATCGGGAAAATGACACCGGCGTGACCATTACCTCGTGCGACACTTCTGCCACAGCAGCGAACCTGCCGGAGGAAATCGACGGGAAACCGGTGACAGAGATCGGTGATGCCGCCTTTATGAACTGTCAGTTCCTGACCTCGCTGACGATTCCGTCCCACGTGACAAAAATCGGGGAAAGTGCCTTTTCGGACTGTCCCATGCTGTGTACAGTGTCTTTGCCGGAGGGATTGCGGGAACTGGGAAAGGGTACTTTTGAATCCTGCACCATGCTGAGTGAGGTGAACATTCCCTCCACGCTGACAGAACTGCCGGAGGCGGCGTTCTACAATTGCAGCTATTTCCCCAGCTTTACGGTGCCCGCCAATATCCAGACCATTGGCAGCGAGGCGTTCTACAGCTGCACTGCCCTACAGGAAGTGACCCTGTCCGAGGGCATTGTCAGCATCGGGGACTATGCGTTCCAGAACTGTCAGGTGCTGGAAACCGTTTCCCTGCCTGCCTCCTGCACCACGCTGGGAAATTATGTGTTTGACGGCTGTCAGGCACTGACGGCATTTTCCGTTGCACCGGAAAATCCGGCATATCAGGAGCAGGACGGCGTGCTGTTTACCGCAGACGGAGAAACGCTGCTCCGCTATCCGCAGGCAAAGGCGGAAACCAGCTACACCGTGCCGGAGGGCTGTACCACGCTGGCGGACTGGAGCTTTATCGGCTCCACAGCATTGGAGCAGATCAACATTGACGGGGTGACTGCGATCGGAGAGGACTGCTTCTATTACTGCACGGCTCTGAAAAGCATCACTGTGCCGGAAGGCATCACAGAACTGAACGGGGCAGTATTTGCCTACTGCTTGTCCATAGAGGAAGCGACACTGCCGTCCACCATACGAAAATTGGGGAATCATTGCTTTTATTCCTGTGCCAAGCTGAAAAAACTGGAACTGCCGGACGGTCTGACCACCATCGGCGACCAGTGCTTCTATAACTGCGTGGCACTATTGCAGATGAATCTGCCGAAAAGCATTACAGAGATCGGGGAACAGGCGATCGGATACTATACGCCGTCCGATGCCAAAGACAACGAGGCAAAAGAGATCGACCAGCTGTACGTGTACAACGACGGCAGCGAAGCGGTGCGGAAGTACATGCAGCACTGGAGAGCAAACACCTATAAATACTGGCTGATCGGCGGCGGGATCACTGTAGTCGTTGCCGGCGGTATTGTTACGCTGATCGCTGTGCACCAGAGTCGGAATAAGATCCGGCCTACCAGTCGGCATGCCTCGGCAACAAAGAAAAAGTGATACCGGCACACTTGCCGCAGAAAGGAACCCGAAATCCATGAAGTCTACATTTCCATTTGCATTCAAACGCGGTGCTGCTGCCCTTGCCGCAGCATCGGTTGCTGTCTGTGCTCTGCTGCCTGCCGGCGGCGTGGTATGGGCGGCAGAAACCACCACTGCTGAGAGCAGCGACACGTTCGATGACGGCACACTGACCTATAAAAAGCTGAGCAATACTACAGTTTCTGTCACTGACTGTGTGGAGTCGGCGACTCATATCAGTATCATGCCGAAAATCGACGGCTATGACATTGTGTCGATCGGGGAAGAAGCTTTCGCCAACTGCACGTCGCTGCAAAGCGTGACCATTCCCGTCAGTGTGACCGAGATCGGTTCGGCTGCCTTTTACGGCTGTACCGCACTGACTAAAGTGACTGTACCGGACGCTGTGACCAAAATCGAACAGGGCACATTTTTCAGCTGTACCGCACTGACTGATCTGACACTGGGCAAGGACACCACGGAGATCGGCGATATGGCATTCGGTTACTGTACCAGTCTGGAAACGGTGACGCTGCCCGATACAGTGGAAACACTGGGCGACCAGCTGTTCTACTACTGTACGGCTCTGGACGAAGTGCAGATTCCGGAAAAGGTGACGGAACTGGGCGGCTATACCTTTTACGGCTGCATGTCCCTGAAGTCCTTTACCGTTCCGAAGAATCTGGAGAATATCGGAGCCATGTCCTTTGTGGCATGCCCGTCGCTGGAAACCATTGCGGTAGAGGACGGCAACACCAAGTATCAGGTAGTGGACAACGTGCTGTATGATACAGAGGAAAGCATTCTGTATCTCTACCCCGCAGGGCGGACGGATACCAGCTTTACTTTGCCGGAAAGCACACTGGTGGTCTATGCCGGTGCGTTCTTTGCAGCAGGCAACCTCCAGCAGATCAACTTTGATGAGAAATTACAGTACATCGGCGAAATGGCATTTGACTTTTGCAGCGGGCTGACCAGCCTGACCATTCCGAAAGCAGTTACCACCATTGGAACGACTGCATTTGCCGACTGTACTGGTCTGACTTCTGTCACTTTTTCCGGTGCCTCTGACGAGGACGGCGGTGAGGGCGGCGATCTGGAAATCGGGGACTACGCCTTTTTCTGTGACGACAACCTGAAAGAAGTTCAGCTGCCGAAGCGGGTTTCCTCTGTGGGCAAGTACGCTTTTGGCTGTACCTCTCCGGCTGACGATGACGACAGCGAGGACTATGTGACAGTTTCGTCAGACTCCGGCGACAATCTGAAAGTCAAGGCTCTGGATGGCTTCCTGCTGATCGGCTATACCGGTGCAGCATCAGATTATGTCAAGGACTGCGACGTGAAGATCAGTTTCAAGGCAATGAACGTCAACTGGAAAGCTGTTATGCTGTGGGGCATACTGGCGGTGGTTTTGGTGGCAGTGCTGTTGATCGCAATTCGCCTGATCCGCCGGAACATGATGACAGCAGAGGAAAAGAAAGCCTTGCAGGAAGCCGAAGCTGAGCACAAGATCCCGCTCTCCCAGCGTGGCAAGCAGGACGAAGCCGCAGAGGAGAAACCGGAATACGACGACGGCTACCGCAGCATTCTGGACGATGAGGACGAGGCGGAAGAAGTGGCAGACTATGAGCAGACCATTTCACACAGCCAGCTGCACCATATCGGTCACGCAGATATGCCGGCAGCAGAGGACGAAAAGAAAGACGAGGAATAAGGAAATACTGCATAAAGCTTGTGCGTAAGATGCGTCGTCAGATTTTTCGGCAGATTGCATAGAAATTCCGCAGGCAGACTGTATGTCTGGCAAGGGATTTCTGGGCAATATGACGGAAAATCTGCAAGCAGATTGCGTGCAAAGCCGCCAGGCGGGCTTTATGCAGTGTTTCCTTAATTATAGCATAATTTCGCTCTTTTTGTCAAGATATGCACGTTCCTGCGAAATCTGTCCCTGCTCCATTCAGCCTATGAAAAAACACCGCATTGCCTGACCGGAAGAGATCCGGAAAGGGCATGCGGTGTTGTGCTGCTATGTGCTTCTAATATGCGGTATTGCCTTAGTTTGCCAGAATCTCTTCCCAGTTTGTCGAAACACCGGCACCATTCAGGGCGATGTAATACAGCAGATAGTAAAGATCTGTACTGTCCATGTCCCCGCTTCTGTCAATATCTGCCGCATTGGCTGCCACGGTTTCCGCCATAGAGGACGCATCTCCTGTGAAAGTCGCATTCTTCTGACCGGAACTTTTCTTTGCCACGTACAGCAGCAGTTCGAACACGTCAGTGGAATCGATAAAACCGTCGTTGTCCACATCTCCCAGCGTATACGGCACATACTGCATGGTCAGATCTGTGCCGCCTGCCCAGATGCCGTCCTGCACAGAAGCATCTGTCACCACTGCGGAAACGTCCTGCTTGTCCCCCTCCTGCAAGGTGAGGTTCCAGTCAAACTGGCTCCGTTCCACATTCTGGGTAAAGCCCGGATCCATGACGACCAGATGTTCTTCTGTATAGGAACAGCTGCTGTCTGCCTTGTCCCACACGCTGACGGTGAAAGAGGAATCATAGGTTTCTGTATTCACATTATACTCACAGCTGTCCAGCGTGAAATCGTAGGTACCGTCGTTTTCCAGTGTGGTGTCGTAGTACGTGATAACGCCGTCCAGCGTGTCCTTCTCGATCTTCACCCGAACGTCCCGATCACCGGAAACCGTCATGGTCAGTGTGCCCTTTTGATCCTGCAAATACTTGCTGGGGGTAACGGCAACGCTGTCGTCTGCGAATACTGCCACAGCGGGAACTGCCGCCGCTGTCATTCCCGCTGCGGTCAGTGCAGCGAGAAGTCTTTGTCTTTTTTTCATGGTAAAGCCTCCTTAATGCTGAATATACTCTGTTGCTTCACTGTACGGTTCCAGAAAGTGCATCCAGTCTCCGTTTTTGCCTGCATTTCCGGTTTCCATGACATAGGTCTTGCCGTTGATGTGCACTTCACACCAGAAATGCTGGTTTCCTTCGCTCATTACATAGCCCTGAACCAGATTGACATCATATCCCAGATACGCCATCATCGCTGCCATTGCCGCGTTGTACTGAATGCACTGTCCCTTCCGATATGTGAAAACGGCATCGACATAGGTCTTGTTCGTGATCTGTGCCCATGCACCGTTCTGTACATACGCATATTCCACGTTGTTGTGAATCCACTCCATGGTCGTCCAGAGCTGTTCTTCCCGCGTCATGCCTGCCTTGAAATGCTGCTGGATAAATTTTTGCAGGATCTGCTTGTCCTTTGCGGAAATATAGGAAGTCCACTGGCTGTGTGAACTTTTCTGCCGGTTATAGACAACAAAACTGGTATGCGGCTTCAGCGAAGCCTGATTCAGCCGGTAGCATGCCATGGAGATCGCAGTGCCGTCTGCCTGCAAATAATAGTCGCCGTAGTGCTTTTCATCATAGTAGCAGAAGATCTCCTTGTTTTTCTGCATGATGCCGTTATCGCCGAAGAAATACAGCTTGCCGCCAATCATCTTCCAGTCGGTCTGCATAACGCCGTTGTTGTCGAAGTAATATTTCTGGCCGTTTACAGTCTGCCAGCTTTTCGCCATTTTTCCCTGACTGTTCAGATAGTATGTATTCTCGTTCATCCGCAGAAATCCCTTGTGCATCGCACCGTCGGAATCAAAATAATACTTTGCACCGGAAAGCTCCTGCCAGCCGGTCTGCATGACACCGGAAGAGGCAAAGTAGTACCTTTTGCCGCCGAAGTCCTGCCAGCCGGTCTGCATCAGATGCTTGCTATTGAAATGGTATGTTTTTCCTTTGTCCTTCACCCAGCCGGAAACTGGTTTGCCGTTTGCATCATAATACGAAACAGTGTGATCCGAAAATGTGCACAGCCCCAGTTGCTGCTGTCCGGTTTCTGCGTCCAGCAGATACCGTTCTTCGCCGTCTTGCAGTTCTCCGGTTTTCTTGCCGGTGTCTGCATCTGTATAATACCGGTGGTCGCAGTAATCCACCCAGCCGCTGACGATGTTTCCGGTTTCCGGATCGTAATACCGCCGCACGCCGTTGACCGTCCGCCAGCCGGTTTTCTGCACGCCGTCATAGTCGAACAGATAATACGCCCCGTCAATTTCCTGTTCACCCGTCAGGAAATTTCCGGATTCGTCATAATAGCGGCGTACCCCGTCCTCGTCCTGCCAACCGGAATTTTCCACTGCCGGAACCGTGACCTCTGTGACCTCTGTTGCCACAGGCACGTCCGTCACTTCCGCTTCTTCCGCAGAAGCCGTTCCGCCGAACAGCATGCTGCCGCCCAGAATTGCCCCAAAGGCTGCCAGAAAACAAATGGTTTTTCGTTTCATGAAACATTTCCCCTTCCCTATTGCGAATACGATGTTCCCTCTTTTCGCTTCCATTCTATAGAATATCAAATTCCAACGGGTTTGTCAAGAAAAAAGACACTTTTTTTCGCAATTATGATATTTTTTAAGGCAATACCGCACAAAGATTGTGCGACAGATG
>ERZ773195.335-NODE-335-length-45260-cov-8.049464_pt1 | contig 45260 bp, 38 predicted proteins | sample MGYA00580530_ERZ773195 | MGnify/ENA primary metagenome ERZ773195 (study PRJEB29015, sample SAMEA2737751) | human gut metagenome | biome: human gut; feature: human-associated habitat; material: faeces | place: China | collected 2012 ...
ATCTGCCGAAAAATCTGACTACGCATCTTACGTACAAGCTTTATGCAGTGTTTCCTAAAGAAACACCGCACAAAATCATTGGAGAATCGATCGATCATGAATACACCAGTCTATGACTTTTTGATACAATACGCAGAGCGGGACCCTGTCCGGCTGCATATGCCCGGACACAAGGGCAGATTTGGGGCACCGGCGTTGCAGCGTGCCATGACACTGGATCTGACGGAAATCACCGGTGCGGACAGCCTGTTCGAAGCCGAGGGCATTCTGGCGGAGAGTGAACGGAATGCCGCTTCGCTCTATGGAACGGCGTATACGTTTTATTCCTGCGGCGGCTCGACCCTCTGCATTCAGACCATGCTCTTGCTGATGAAACAGCAGGGGCGGGCGGTGCTGGCGGCGAGAAATGTGCATCGGGCATTTTTGAATACCTGTGTGCTGCTGGACCTGCCGGTGCAGTGGATCTATCCCCGCGAAAGTGACGGCATTTTGTCCGGTACCTATGATCTGGCGGATTTTGAGGCCGCATTGCAGCAGCAGACCCGACCGGCGTGTGTCTATGTCACTTCGCCGGACTATCTGGGGCGTATGGCGGATATTGCCGGTCTGGCGGAACTGTGCCACCGGTATCACGCGAAGCTGCTGGTGGACAATGCCCACGGAGCACATCTGGCGTTTCTGCCGTGGCGGTGTCACCCGATCCAATTGGGTGCGGACTACTGCTGCGACTCTGCACATAAGATGCTGTCGGGGCTGACCGGTACTGCCTATCTGCATGTCCGCAGCGATATTGATGTGGAACCGGAACGGGTGCGGGACGCGATGGCAATGTTCGGCTCGACCAGCCCCTCGTATCTGATGCTGGCTTCGCTGGACTGGTGCAATCGGGAACTGGCTTCGCCCTTGTTCCGGAAACAGCTGGAGGAAGTGCTCGACCGCATTCAGCAGCTGAAGTGCCGGTTTTCGCCACGTTATTGTTTCGTAGACGGCGACCCCATGCACCTGACTATAGATGCGGCGGCAGGCGGATTTCACGGGCTGGAACTGGCGGCGTATCTGGAACAGCATGAAGTCTTTGTGGAGTATGCCGATGCATTTCATGTGGTGCTGCTCTGCTCGGCAGCCAATACCGATCGGGACTTTGACATTCTGGAGCAGCTGCTGGAAGGGTTTTCGCCTACACCGGCGGAATCCGGAGAAAAGTACGCTCTGCCCAGACCGGAAAAGGTCTGCGGGATTCGGGAGGCGGCACTGGCTCCGCAGGAGATCGTGCCTATCGGGGAGAGCAGCGGACGGATTTGTGCCGCAGTGAAAGTGCCCTGTCCGCCGGCAGTGCCCATTGTGCTTAGCGGGGAACGAATCGATGCCCGCTGCATTGCGGTCTGTGAGGCTTATGGAATTACGGAGATCAGCGTCGTACAGTAGGAGGTGGCGGCATGGCACAGTTTTATGGCAATGAACAGATACAGCACACCCTGCACCAGATGCTTTTGCGGGACAGGGCTCCCCACGGATTCCTCTTTTACGGGGAAACCGGTCTGGGGAAAAAGACGCTGGCAAAGCAATTTCTGGCGGAACTGCTCTGCACAGGAACGGAAAAGCCCTGCGGCAGCTGTAAATCCTGCAAAATGCTGGCGGACGGCGTGCATCCGGACGTGCGGTTTGTGGAACACAGCGGCAAGCGAAACGGCTTTTCCGTGGACACGGTGCGGGAGGTGTGTGTAGATCTGGCATCGCCGCCTAACGAGGGCAATGCCAAGTGCTATGTCTTTGGGGACTGTGATGCAATGGACACCCGCACCCAGAATCTGCTGTTGAAAGCGGTGGAAGAACCGCCGGCTTATGGGTATTTTATTTTTACGGCAACTTCTCCGGCATCGCTGCTGCCCACGGTACGTTCCCGTATCGTGTCTCTGGCGGTGTCGCCGGTGACGGAACAGGAATGCTGTGCTGCACTGGCAGAACGGGGCTTTTCGCCGGAAGATGCCGCAGAAGCGGTGGCGGCGTTCCATGGGAACATCGGGCAGTGCTTAAATTTTTTGGAAAATATGCCAATTCGTGAGGTCGTTGGATTGACAAAAACCGCAATCAATAGTATAATAAATAAGAATGAGTATGCGTTGCTGCAAACCGTTTCGGTGCTGGGAAAGGAACGGGAACGGACGTTTTTGTTCCTGAACCTGTTTGACCGGTGCATTCGTGATGCCATTGTGTGGAAGCATGACCCCTGTGCGGCGGGAATCGGCTGTGATGCAGCAGGGGCGAAAAAGCTGGCAGAACGGCTTTCCGACAGTGCCGGACAGGCAATGCATCGTGCTGTGGACAGTACCTACGGGGCAATGGAGGCAAATGTCAACCTGCCGCTGGCACTGGCAGCTTTTTGTGCAGACTGCATGGACGCGTAACAGCTTCTCATTCCGGAAATGAAATTTCGGGGCATTGGCTCTACTATAGAAAGGAAGAAAGTATGGTTGAAATCATCGGCGTTCGGTTTCAGAACGGCGGAAAGGTCTACTATTTCTCTCCGGACAGCTGGAAGGTGAAACAGGGAGATCTTGTCATCACCGAAACTTCCCGCGGGACGGAATGCGGAGAAGTCGCGATCGCCAATAAACAGATCCCCAAGGAGCAGGTGACAGTGCCGCTGAAGCCGATCCTGCGTGTCGCCACGCGGGAGGATCGCCGGACACTGGAACAAAATCGCAAAAAGGAAGAACGTGCTTTTCAGGTCTGCCAGCAGAAGATCGCCTATCGAAAGCTGAAAATGAATCTGGTAGATGTGGAATGCACATTCGACAACAGCAAGCTGCTGTTTTATTTCACCGCGGACAACCGCGTGGACTTTCGGGAACTGGTCAAAGATCTGGCGGCAGTGTTCCGGACAAGAATCGAACTGCGGCAGATCGGCGTGCGGGATAAGGCGAAGATCCTGGGCGGTATCGGTATCTGCGGCAGAGAATTCTGCTGCAAGGGGCACTTGCAGGATTTCCAGCCGGTTTCCATTCGCATGGCAAAGGAACAGGGGCTTTCTCTGAACCCGACGAAGATCTCCGGCTGCTGCGGCAGACTGATGTGCTGCCTGAAATATGAGCAGAACGTCTATGAGGAACTGCTCCGCATTACCCCGAAGGTCGGGGCGATCGTCACCATGACAGACGGCACCAGGGCAAAGGTCTGCGAAACCAATCCGCTGACTGGCGATCTGAAGGTGATTTCAGAAAAATCCGATGTGCCGGTAAAGGTCAAGCGGGACGACGTGAAGCTGCTGCGGGACGGAAAAATCAAGGTCGATGCGGCAGAACGCAAGGCATTGAAATCGTTAGAGGATAAGTAAGGGCAGACCGGCTCCCCACCGGTCTGCATATAGGAGGTATTTTTTATGGCATCTCAAAGTAAACGCCGCCGCGTCCGGTATGACCGGATTCTGGCAGTTCTTCTGGTTCTGATCCTGCTGATCGTACTGCTGGTGAAGTGCTGTTCCAGCTGCTCCAGCAAGAAGGACAAGAAGAACGACAATGTGACTACCACACCTACTCAGGCGACCACAGCTCCCACAGAGGCAGATAACACGAAGACCGTTTATCTGAGCCCGTCCAATCAGGAGGACAACAAGTTCTACGTGGGCGACACCAACGAAGCTGCGGTCTGCCGCATTCTGGCACAAAAGACGGCTGCCATTCTGGAACAGTCCGGCGTGAACGTCATCGTTGCCGGCGATGCTGACAGCATTCAGACCAAGACAGCGGCCGGCGATCAGAATCTGGCGGCATATGTGGCGATCCACACCAACGCCGGTACCGGTGTCGGCACAGACTGCTATTACAATGCCAATTCCGAAGCCAGCAAGAGTCTGGCACAGGCGGTATATGATCCGGTGGCAGCTCTGACTCCCACAGATGACAAGGGTCTGATCGACGGCTCGGACAGCAATTCTGAAAATTATCAGTATGAAGTGGGTGCCAACAAGAGCCCCAGCTGTCTGATCGAAGTAGAATATCACGACGGTCCCAATGTGGCACAGTGGATTCTGGACAATGAGGACAACATCGCTTCTGCACTGGCACAGGGTATTTGCAGCTATTTGCAGGTAGCTACTCCCACAAGCGGTGCAGCAGTGACCACCGCAGCACTGGGCGGTGATGTGAACAGCACGACAACGGCAGCGATCGGCGGAGCAGATGCTCTGGCAACTACTGCTGCATTTGGTGCAGAGGGAACAACAGGCACAGAAAATGCGATCCAAAATCAATTATCAGCTGGAAACTGACCGGATCCTGGCACAGCTGCCGGCGGAACGGACACCGACACTGTTTCTGCATGCCTGCTGTGCTCCGTGCAGCAGTTATGTGCTGGAATATCTGAGCCGGTATTTTGCCATTACGCTGTTCTTCTATAATCCCAACATTTCGCCGGAGGCGGAGTATCTGCACCGGAAAGCTGAGTTGTGCCGGCTGGTGCAGGAATTACCGCTGGGGAATCCGGTGACGGTGGTGGACGGCGATTATCTGCCGGAACGGTTCTACGCTCTTGCCAAAGGGCTGGAGCAGGAGCCGGAACGGGGTGCACGCTGTCAGAAGTGTATCGGGCATCGTCTGGAAGAAGCATTTCGGGCGGCGGCAGCACTGGAAATTTCGCCGGATTTTGTCTGCACCACGCTGACCATCAGCCCCCATAAAGACGCGGTGTTTATCAACACCAGAGGAGCGGAACTGGCGGAGCAGTACGGCATCCCGTGGCTGCCCACGGACTTCAAGAAAAAAGGCGGCTATCAGCGGTCGATCGTCTTATCCAGAGAGTATGACCTCTATCGGCAGAACTTCTGCGGCTGTGTCTACAGCCGGCTGGAGGCGGAACGGCGGGAAAAACAGGAGGCATCTTGCGAGGATTGAAAGCCTGTGGAATAGCAGGGCTGCACTGCGAGAATTTTTGCAAAAAACAGTTGACAAGCTTCGGCGATTGTGCTATACTAGTCCTTAGAGCGTTGAAGGGAACGGCACATTTCGCCGAAGCTTTTTGCAGAGAACCGCTGTCACCGGCTGAAAGCAGCGGGAAAAAGTGAAGAAATTTGCACACCATTCCCTGAGTCTGCCCAATCCGCAGCGGTTTGTCCCCGTTATCGGACACCACGAGGTGTATGTGCCTTTGGCACGTGCATGAAACAAGGGTGGAACCACGATAGATTTTTCATCGTCCCTTGCACAGTCCTTTACTGTGTAAGGGACTTTTTGCATTTACTTTGGGAAATGCCGCACATGGCACGTCTGACATGTCGGGCGTTTCCCGCATTCTGGAAAGGAAGATGGATCATGATCAAACTGACATTGAAAGACGGCAGCATTCGGGAACTGGAAGCTCCCACTGCTGCGGCAGAAGTCATTAAGGGCATCGGCATGGGGCTGTACAAGGCTTCCTGCTGTGTCAAGCTGGACGGAGAGGTCTGTGACCTGCGTACCGTCATCGACCATGACTGTACATTTGAAGTCATGACCTTCGACAGCGAAGAAGGTAAGAAAACATTCTGGCACACCGCTTCTCACGTGCTGGCACAGGCTGTCAAGCACCTGTATCCGGAGGCAAAGCTGGCGATCGGACCGGCAATCGATACCGGTTTCTATTACGACTTTGACGTAGAGCACCCGTTCAGTCAGGAAGAACTGACCAAGATCGAAGCCGAGATGAAGAAGATCGTCAAGGCAAACGAAAAGCTGGAGCAGTTCTATCTGTCGCCGGAAGAAGCTGTGGCTAAGCTGAAAGGAATGGACGAACCCTATAAGGTAGAGCTGTGCGAGGAGCACGCCGGAAACGGTGAGCCGATCTCGTTCTATCAGCAGGGCGATTTCACAGATCTGTGTGCCGGTCCGCACCTGATGTCTACTGGTACGATCAAGGCATTCAAGCTGCTGTCCTGCACCGGTGCATACTGGAGAGGTTCGGAAAAGAACAAGATGCTGTCCCGTGTCTATGCGGTGGCATTCCCCAAGGCGGCAATGCTGGAAGAACATCTGGCAAAGCTGGAAGAAGCCAAGAAGCGTGACCACAACAAGCTGGGACGGGAACTGGAATATTTCACCACGGTTGACGTTATCGGTCAGGGTTTGCCGGTGCTGCTGCCCAAGGGTGCCAGAGTGGTACAGCTGTTACAGCGTTGGGTAGAAGATGTGGAACAGGCACACGGCTGCCTGCTGACTAAGACGCCGCTGCTGGCAAAGCGGGAACTGTATAAGATCTCCGGTCACTGGGATCACTATCTGGACGGCATGTTCGTACTGGGCGACCCTCACGACGAAACCAAGGACTGCTTCGCTCTGCGTCCGATGACCTGCCCGTTCCAGTATCAGGTATATCTGAACCGGCAGCGTTCATACCGTGATCTGCCGATGCGTCTGACGGAAACTTCTACGCTGTTCCGGAACGAGGACTCCGGCGAAATGCATGGTCTGATCCGCGTTCGTCAGTTCACCATTTCTGAGGGGCACTATATCCTGCGTCCGGATCAGCTGGAAGATGAATTCAAGAACTGCCTGCAATTGGCAAAGTATTTCCTGGATACAGTCGGACTGCTGGACGACTGCACATTCCGGTTCTCCCAGTGGGATCCGGCAAATCCGGGCAACAAGTACGAGGGTACACCGGAGCAGTGGGAAGAAGCACAGCGTGTCATGGGCAACATTCTGGATCACTTGGGCTTGAAGTATGAGATCGGCATCGACGAGGCGGCTTTCTACGGTCCGAAGCTGGATATTCAGTACAAGAACGTATTCGGCAAGGAAGACACACTGGTTACCATTCAGATCGATATGCTGCTGGCAGAGCGTTTCGGCATGTACTACAAGGATAAGGACGGTCAGAAGAAGCTGCCGTACATCATTCACAGAACATCGCTGGGCTGCTATGAGCGTACACTGGCATACATGATCGAACACTTCGGCGGTGCAATGCCGCTGTGGCTGGCTCCGGAACAGGTTCGTCTGGTGCCCATCGCAGACCGCCATCTGGACTACGCTTACGAGGTCAAGAAGCAGCTGGAAACTGCGGGGCTGCGTGTTGAGGTGGACGACCGTGCCGAAAAGGTTGGCTACAAGATTCGTCAGGCAACGATGGAAAAGGTGCCGTATATGCTGACTGTCGGCGACAAGGAATGCGAAGAAAAGACAGTCGCAGTCCGCAAGCGTACCGGCGAAGATCTGGGCAGCATGACGGTGGCAGAACTGACAGCAAAGCTGGTCGAAGAAGTCCGCACCAAGCAGAAGTAATCAGACAATGCAGCAGAAGCTGCTGCATAACAGAACAGAAAAAGGCGAACGTTTCGGCGTTCGCCTTTTTTGTCGGTATTTCACGAAAAAATTGAAAAAGTATACATTTTCCAATTGACAAAACATCATTTTTCAGTTATAATAAAAAGCAGGTATATTTTGTTTTGAAAGCGAGTATTTGGAAAATGGGAAGTACGAAAATCAATCTGACGGAGGAACAGTTCACAGAAGTGACACTGTCCGCCCTGAAAGAGCACCCCGAGGGAATTACGGAATATCCGATTCTGGATTTTGATGATCGTGCACTGGGGCTGTTGTCCGCCGGCGTTGCAGAAACACTGCGGTACAGTGAGATCAAGCCCCGCGGCGGTCTGGCATATCGGTTTCTGAAGCGGCTGTTTGACATCGTGGGGTCTGCATTGTTACTGATCCTTCTGGCGATCCCCATGGGCATCGTGGCACTGGTGATCTATCTGGACGACAAGGGGGCACCAATCTTTTCACAGGCACGGCTGACCAAGGACGGAAAGGTGTTCTACATGCACAAGTTCCGTTCCATGTGTGTCGATGCGGAACAGAAGTTTGCAGAAGTGCAGAAAGAAAACGAAACTGACGGTCTGGCGTTCAAGAGCGAGAACGACCCGCGAATCACACGGATCGGGCATTTTATCCGGAGAACGTCCATTGACGAACTGCCCCAGCTGTGGGACGTTTTCTGCGGGCACATGTCCATCATCGGGCCGCGTCCGCCGCTTCCGCGGGAAGTGGTGCTGTATACGCCCCACCAGATGCAGCGGTTACAGGTAAAAGGCGGTCTGTCCTGTATTTGTCAGGTAGAGGGCAGAAGCGATATGGGATTCGAAAAGTGGGTGGAATCCGACCTCGAATACATTCAGACACGCAGTGCCGGACTGGATCTGAAGCTGGTGTTTAAGACCATTGGCGCGGTAATTATGAAAAAGGGTGCAAGATAACCATAGGAAGAAAGAGCCGCTGTGCAGATGCATGGCGGCTTTTGTGCTGTCCGGAATCTTTTTCGGAATCTGCCTTGTCAATGCCGCCCGCTTTATGTTATAATAGAAACAGCATCATAACAAGCGAGGTGAAAAGCCGTGTGCCTGTGCCGCGGCGATTATGAAACGATTGGTAGTGGGCATTACTGCCCATGTGGATTCCGGAAAGACGACGCTTTCCGAAGCTCTGCTGTACCGTACCGGCGAGATCCGGAAGCTGGGGCGGGTGGATCACCAGACAGCTTTTCTGGACACCCACCCGATGGAACGGGATCGGGGCATTACGATTTTTGCACATCAGGCATGCATTGCCTGTGAAAATGCGGAATATACGCTGCTGGATACTCCCGGACACGTGGACTTTTCAGCAGAAACTGAACGCACTATGCAGGTGCTGGACTATGCCATTCTGGTCATCAGCGGCATAGATGGCGTGCAGTCCCACACGGAAACCCTGTGGAAACTGCTGGAACGCTATCAGGTGCCGGTGTTCCTCTTTGTCAACAAAATGGACTTGGCAGGGGCAGACAAGGCGGCAGTGCTGGAACAGCTGCAAAGCCGGTTGAGTGAGTGTTGTGTGGACTTTTCCGCAGACGGCACCGATGCCTTTTATGAACAGGTGGCTCTGCTGGAGGAGTCGTTCATGGATACTTATCTGGAGCGGGAGAAGATCCCGCCGGAACTGCTGGCAAAAGGCATTGCACGCCGGAAGCTGATCCCCTGTTACTTCGGAGCAGCGTTGAAGCTGGAGGGCGTGGACACATTTCTGGAGGGACTGCACCGGTATACGCTGGAAAAGTCCTGTCCGGCACAGTTTGGGGCGAGAGTGTTTAAAATTGCCGCTGACGAAAAGGGGAACCGGTTGAGTTACCTGAAGATCACCGGCGGACGGCTGCGGGTGCGGGACAGCATCGCCTATACCGCTTCCAACGGCAGGGACATGCAGGAAAAAGTCAGCCAGATCCGTGTCTACGCCGGTGCGAAGTTCGAGGCGAAAGAGGCGGTCCCTGCGGGCACGGTCTGTGCGGTGACAGGTCTGAGCCGGACGTTTATCGGGCAGGGGCTGGGCAGTGCCGGCAACGGTATGGCTCCGGTGCTGGAACCGGTGCTCCGCTACGGCGTACAGCTGCCGGAAGGGGTGCACCCTACCGATGCCTTGAAACAGCTGGCACAGCTGGAGGAGGAAGATCCGGCTCTCCACGTGGTGTGGAATGACCACGCCGGACAGATTCAGATGCAGCTGATGGGCGAGGTGCAGCTGGAAGTATTGCAGCGGCTGATCGCCGACCGGTTCGGCATGCAGGTGCAGTTCGATGCCGGACAGATCACCTATAAGGAAACCATTGCCGAGCCGGTAGAGGGCGTGGGGCATTACGAACCGCTGTGCCACTATGCCGAAGTGCACCTGCTGCTGGAGCCACTGCCGCAGGGCAGCGGTTTGCAGTTCGGGGTGAACTGTCGGGAGGACGATCTGGAACGAAACTGGCAACGGCTGGTGCTGACGCATTTGGAGGAGAAAACGCATCTGGGCGTACTGACCGGTTCGCCCATCACGGATATGCGGATCACGCTGTGTGCCGGAAAAGCTCATGTCAAGCACACCGAGGGAGGCGACTTCCGGCAGGCGACCTATCGGGCGGTGCGGAACGGACTGCGAAAGGCGAAAAGCATTCTGCTGGAACCGTGGTACGAGTTTTTGCTGGAACTGCCTACGGAAAACGTGGGACGTGCCATGACCGATCTACAGCAGATGGGGGCAGAGTTCCAGCCGCCGGAAACTGAGGGCGACCGTTCGGTTTTGCAGGGCAGTGCTCCGGTGGCGAAGCTGCGGGGCTATGCTTCAGAGGTGACCGGTTATACCCACGGCGTGGGCAGACTGGTCTGTTCCCCCAAGGGCTATGCTCCCTGTCAGAATCCGGAAGAAGTCATTGCCGCAGTGGGGTATGACTGTGACAGCGATCTGGAAAACTCTGCGGATTCCATTTTCTGTGCTCACGGAGCCGGCTTTGCCGTCAAGTGGGACGAGGTGGAACAGCACATGCACCTGCCCAGCTGCCTGCACCAGCTGGAAGAACCCGACGAACCGGCGGCACCGGTGCGGGTGTCGCGGGCAGCCTATGGGGGCAGTCTGGCAGAGGACAAGGAACTCATGGCGATTTTTGAACGGACTTATGGAAAAATCGACCGCAATCTCCGACAGGCATTCTATACCCCAAAAGAGGAGGACACTGCGGCGGCATATCACGGCAAGCCGGATCCGGCGTATGACGGGGAGGAGTACTTGCTGGTAGACGGCTACAACATCATTTTTGCGTGGGACGAGTTGAAAACGATTGCCCAAAACAATCTGGACAGTGCCAGAGGACAGCTGATGCACATGTTGAGCAACTACTGCGGCTATCGGAAGTGCAAGCTGATTCTGGTATTTGATGCATATAAGGTCAAGGGCTATCACGGCGAAACGGAGCAGTATCACAACATCACGGTGGTGTATACCAAAGAGGCGGAAACTGCCGACTCCTATATTGAAAAGGCAACGCTGGACTTGTCGAAGAAGCACAAGGTGCGGGTGGCAACTTCGGACGGCATGGAGCAGCTGATTATTCTGGGGAACGGTGCTCTCCGTATCACTGCGGCGGAATTCCGGCAGGAGGTCTTGCAGACCGAGGCAGCCATTCGGGAATATGCGGCACAGATGAAGCAGGGAAAAAAGACCATTACGGAGAAGCATTCGTCATAAGCTGGGGCAGTGTTGCCGTAGCAGAATACCCGAAATCCCTGCGGAAAAATCGGCAGTTCTGTCAATTGTTTGTGCAGCAGAAATATGATAAAATAAAGGAAACACTGCACAGAGCCGTCAGACGGGCTTTATGCAGTGTTTCCTACGGATATTCCGGAGCTATTCCGGAGCGTGTTTCGGCACGCTGAGATATAGGGCAATACCGCACAAAGAGCGTCTGGCGACTTTGCACGCCATCTGCTTGCAAATTTCCCGTCATATTTCACAAAAATGCTCGTGAATACATCAAGTATTCACTCCGCTTTTTGTTTCATCTGACGAAAAATTTGACGACGCATCTGTCGCACAATCTTTGTGCGGTATTGCCATAGAATGAATATGGAGGCATGACAAATGCAAATGCAGATACAGCACCAGCTGCGGCGTGTCGCTGCTGCCCTGCTGACCGCGGCGGTCGCCGTGGGCACAGGAGCCTTTTCCGGTCTGGCATTGGAAACCGATTCCGGCACTCTGGAAAGCTTACAGGCGTTCCTGCTGGGAAAAGAAAATGCCGGCGGAACGGACTGCAACGGGGACGGCGTTGTGGACGGCATGGACTTGGCACTGCTGCGGCAGCAGCAATTCGACGGGGGAGAAATACAGGACGGCTATGCCGGCTTTATCCGCACCGACGGCAAACTGCTGGTCGATGAAAACGGCAAGCAGTATCTCATCAAAGGCATGGCAATCGGCAATAATGTGTGGTCGAATCCCACCACAGCCCCTGCCCAGGATCACGATGCGGCAAGCTATCAGGAACTGGCGGACATGGGCTTTGACTCCGTGCGGTTCTATATGAACTACGCCATGTTTGAATCTGACAGCAAACCCTATACCTATCGGGAAGAAGGCTTCCGCTGGCTGGACAACAACATTGCATGGGCAAAGGCGGCAGGAATCCGGCTGGTGCTGAACATGCACTATCCGCAGGGCGGCTATCAGTCGCAGGGGAATGGCACAGCACTCTGGACAGAACCGGAAAATCAGAAGCGGCTCTGTGCCCTCTGGACGGAAATTGCCAAGCGGTATGCAGACGAGCCGGTGATTCTGGGCTATGGACTGGTGAATGAACCGGTGGTAGCTGCTGCCAGCGGTGAGGAGAGCCTTGCCCTGTGGCAGTCCGTAGCACAGATGCTGACGGACGGGATCCGTACTGTAGACCAGAACCACATGATCTTTGTGGAACGCATGTGTGCGGCACAGAATCTGGCAGGCACGCAGGAACAGTGGATCAATTTCAATGACGAAAACAACTACGTGCATCTGGACGATGACAACACGGTGTACGAGTTCCACGACTATGATCCGCATGCTTTTACGCATCAGGGCTTCGACTGGGCGGGGACACTGGGCAATGATGTGACCTATCCGGACGAAAGCTATCTGGTGTCCAGCGGCAATGCCCAGTGGGGCACTTCCACCTTTGCCGGCGATCGGGCGGACACGGAGAACACCGAGTGGCAGTATCTGAAAAGCGGCAGGATCACGCCGAAATCAAACGGCACACAGCTGATTAGTCTGGTATTTCAGGCACAGAACATCGGGGACTACGGCTACGCCCGGGCAGATGAACTGCGGCTGAACGAATATGACGAGGACGGCAGCTTTGTCCAGACCATATACGCCAACGACTTTGACAGCACGTCCCTGCTGAACTTCTGGTCCAGCAACGACTCCGGCGGACAGTACTACGCTTCTTCCGAGGGACATCTGGCAAAGGGCAGTCTGATGCTCTCCGGCACCACCGATGATGCCAACACCAGTACAAGATATTTCCGTCCCACGGCAGGACACAGCTATGAGGCATGCGGTTATTTTCAGGTGAACACCAAGAATGCCGACGCCATTGTCCGTCCCCGCGTGGACGTGTGGAATGTGGATTCTGTGGAAGTGCTGAATCGGGACTATCTGGAAAAGAGCGTGGCACTGAACACGGCGTTTTCGGAAAAGTACAATGTGCCGGTATACTGCGGCGAGTTTGGTGCCGGTTCGCACTGCTTTGAGAACGACCGCGGCGGTGACCGCTGGATCGGGGACATGCTGGAAATTTTCCGTGACGGCGATGTCAGCTTCAACTACCACGCCTATCACGACGGTTCTTTCGGGCTGTATGAGGGCGGCGGTCTGCCCAGTCCCGCAGGGAGAAATGATACACTATATCAGGTGCTGGTAGAAAAACTGAAAAAATATACGGAATGACAGGATTTACGAAAGGAACTGACATGAAAGAAAAAGATACAGAAAAGCAGCTGAAAGCCTTGGAAGAAGCTGTGCGGCAGGAGCAGGAAACCGGCGGAAAGACGGCGAAAAAGCATCGGGAAAGCAGCTCTGCGGCGGCGAAAGAAGCCCACCCGCTGGCTTCGTTTCTCATCGGGCTGGTACTGCTGGGAGCAGGCATCTTCTGGGTGCTGAACTCCTTTGTGGTGTCCTTCTCGTGGGGCAGCCTGTGGGGCGGCTTCGGCATGAACACTTCGCTGGCAACTGGTCTGATGCTGGTGCCGCTGCTGATCGGCATCGGTCTGCTGTTCTTCTTGGACAGAAAGTGGATCGGCTGGGTGGTGACGGCAATCGGACTGCTGGCAATTCTGGTAACGCTGCTGACTTCGGTGCGGTTTCGTCCGGTGTCGGCTTCGCTGTGGCAGTATGTGGTCATGTTCGGCATGATCGCAGCCGGTTGCGGTTTGGTGGCGAGAGGACTGCTGAAAAGCAGAGATTAAGGGCAATACCGCACAAAGAGCGTCTGGCGACTTTGTACGCCATCTGCTTGCAAATTTTCCGTCATATTTCACAAAAATGCTCGTGAATACATCAAGTATTCACTCCGCTTTTTGTTTCATCTGACGAAAAAATTTGACGACGCATCTGTCGCACAATCTTTGTGCGGTATTGCCTAAGGGAACGCGGAAACCGGCTTTGTATGACGTTTCCTGAAAAAGGCGTGTGGTTTTGCGGAACTGCACGTCTTTTTTTGTGAGATGCACGGCTTGCCAACCATGCGAAATCATGTTATAATAAAAAAGACGGTATAAAGTTTACACATTGTTTTGCTGCGGGTGGGAATTGACACCTATTTAAGCCTATAGCTTGCCTGCATCTAAACTTTATGCAGTGCTCTCAAAAAACGATCACAGAAACAGGAGGCACATCGATGAACTATCGAATATTTCTGGTGGAGGACGACCGCAGCATTGCGGATGGACTGCGGCACCAGCTGGAACAGTGGAATTTTGCAGTACAGGTGGTGCAGAATTTCCGCGGCGTACTGGGAGAATTCACGGCGTTTGACCCGCATCTGGTGCTCATGGACATCATGCTGCCCTGTTATGACGGCTATCACTGGTGTCGGGAGATTCGGCAGGTGTCACAGGTGCCGATCATTTTTCTGTCCTCGGCTTCGGACAATATGAATTTAATTATGGCAATGAACATGGGCGGGGACGATTTTATTGCCAAGCCCTTTGACTGGAACGTGCTGCTGGCAAAGATACAGGCACTGCTCCGGCGAACCTACGACTTCGGCGGGCAGACGGCTCTGCTGGAACATCGGGACGCGATCCTCAACACCGCAGATGCCGTGCTGACCTATCACGGAGAACGCATTGACCTGACCAAGAACGAGTACCGGATCCTACAGGCTCTGCTGGAACAGAAGGGCAAGGTCGTCAGTCGGGAAACCTTAATGGAACGGCTCTGGGCAACGGACAGCTTTGTGGACGAGAACACCCTGACTGTCAACGTGAACCGGCTGCGGAAAAAGCTGGACAAGGCGGGACTGCACGACTTTATCCGTACCAAAGTGGGCATGGGGTATCTGGTGGAATAGGAGGACAGCATGAAAATTTTCGGGGATTATCTCCGCCGGCATCTGGGCGGTATCGGGATATTTCTGGCATGCTGCGGCATTTTTGTGCTGGTATTTTCTCTGTACGACCTGCCGGCGGAAGCCGTGCTGTACGGCGGTGTGCTGTCGGCGGTGCTGTATTTGTTCTGGTTTTTGATGCATTTCCGGAAGTACTATCAGAAGTGCCGCACACTCCGGCAGATGCAGCAGGAGATCGTCATTACTACCCAGTACCTCCCGTCACCGGAAGATGTGTCAGAGCAGGCGTATCAGGAACTGGTGGAACTGCTGTATCAGAAGCAGCAGGAACTGACACAGGAATGGCAGGTGCGGTACAGCGACATGATGGAATATTACACGGCGTGGACGCACCAGATGAAAACGCCGATCGCTGCCATGCGGCTGCACCTACAGGCGGCGGACACGCCGGAAAATCACATCTTGCTGGAAGATCTACAGCGAATTGAACAGTATGTGGAAATGGTGCTGTGCTATCTGCGGCTGGACTCGGATTCCACGGATTATCTCTTTGTGCGGTGTGATCTGGACAGCGTTGTCCGGCAGGCAGTGCGGCGGTTTTCCTCCCAGTTTATCCACCGGAAAATTCGGCTGGAATATGAGCCGCTGGGGTGTCGGGTGCTGACTGATGAAAAGTGGCTGCTGTTCGTGCTGGAGCAGGTGCTTTCCAATGCGTTGAAATATACCCCCTCCGGCGGAACGGTTTCGATTTTTCTGGAGGAGCCGAAAACATTGTGCATTCGGGATACGGGAATCGGCATTGCGGCGGAGGATCTGCCCCGTATTTTCGAAAAGGGCTTTACAGGCTGTAACGGCAGAACAGATAAAAAGGCAAGCGGCATCGGGCTGTATCTCTGCCGGCGAATCTGCCGGAACCTGAACCATACCATTACAGCGGAGTCGCAGGCAGAGCAAGGCACCACCATTCGCATCGGCATGTTTCGGGAAACACGTGGCATTGAGTGATGTGACAAAAATGTAAGAAAGAAAGCGGGAAATGTAAGCCGAATCGATGGCGAAGCATTTCCCGTTTGTGGTATACTGTAGTAGTCAACAAAACGGGCAACACACAAGGCTTGTGTGTTGTCAATACACGCAAAGATGAAGGAGGTCATTGCAATGGCAATGCTGGAAGTAGCACATTTGAAAAAGGTTTACACCACTCGTTTCGGCGGCAATCAGGTCGAGGCTCTGCGGGACGTTTCCTTTACGGTGGAGCAGGGAGAATATACAGCGATCATGGGGGAATCCGGTTCCGGAAAAACCACGCTGCTGAACATTCTGGCGGCACTGGACAAGCCTACCAGCGGCATGGTGCAGCTGGACGGAAACGACCTGACACAGATCAAGGAATCCCGTATCGCCGCATTCCGGCGGGATCATCTGGGGTTTGTCTTTCAGGACTTCAACCTGCTGGACACCTTTTCGCTGGAGGACAACATCTATTTGCCGCTGGTGCTGGTGGGAACGCCCTATGCGGAGATGCAGCGGCGGCTGGAACCTATTGCGAAACAGCTGGGCATCACCCAGCTGCTGAAAAAATTCCCCTATGAGGTTTCCGGCGGACAGAAACAGCGTGCCGCCGTGGCTCGTGCCCTGATCACCAACCCGCGTCTGATTCTGGCAGATGAGCCTACCGGTGCACTGGACTCCCGTTCCTCTGATGAACTGCTGGCACTGTTTTCGGCGATCCACCAGTCGGGACAGACCATTGTCATGGTAACGCACTCCACCAAGGCAGCGGCAAGTGCCGGACGGGTGATGTTCATCAAGGACGGCGAAGTGTTCCACCAGCTGTATCGGGGGAACGACACCAACGAACAGTTCTATCAGCGGATTTCGGACACTCTGACATTGCTGACTACCGGAGGTGAGGCACGATGAATATGCATCTCTATCCTAAATTGGCATGGCACGGCATTATCAAGAACAAGAAAACCTATGTGCCGTTCCTGCTGACCAGCATCGGACTGGTCATGATGTTTTACATCGTGTCCTATCTCACCTATAACAAATCCGTCAAGCAGATGCGTGGCGGCAGCGATATGCAGATGATCTTGTCATGGGGTGTACCGGTGGTGGCATTTTTTGTCGTCATCTTTCTGTTCTACATGAATTCGTTCCTCATGCGTCGCCGGAAAACGGAGTTCGGACTGTATAACATTCTGGGTATGGGAAAGGGCAATATCGCCCGCGTGCTCCTGTGGCAGAATCTCATGCTGTTTGCCGTTTCCATTGTCGGCGGTCTGGGCATGGGCATTCTCCTGTCCAAGCTGGCGGAACTCTGTGCGGCGAAAATGCTGTCTAATCAGGCTTCTCTGGCATTTGTCATTGAACCTTCTGCGGTGCGAAATACCCTGTTTCTGACAGTCCTGTCTTTTGTGCTGATCCTGCTGTATTCGCTGGGACAGATCCGTGTGGCAAAGCCAATAGAACTGCTCCACGGAGAAAAGACCGGCGAAAAGCCGCCGAAGGCACGCTGGATACTGGCACTGCTGGGCATGTTATTGCTGGGTACCGCGTATTATCTGGCGTTGACCACAAAAGATCCCATACAGGCACTGCTGGTGCTGTTTATTGCCATTGTGCTGGTCATTATCGCTTCTTACCTGCTGTTCATCTGCGGCTCTGTGGCACTGTGCAAGCTGCTCCAGAAAAACAAAAAGTACTACTATAAACTGAACCACTTCGTTTCCGTTTCCTCTATGTCCTATCGCATGAAGCGGAACGGTGCCAGTCTGGCTTCCATTTGTATCCTCTCCACCGGCGTGTTGGTGATGATCTCGTCCTCTCTCTGCCTGCGGATCGGCGAAGATGCCAGCCTGCACACCCGCTATCCCAGAGATCTGGAAGTCGGCGTTTTCACTAAGGACTACGACCAGAGTGTTGCGGCGTCATCTTACATCGAACAGCAGGTCGATGCTGTATTGCAGACGTCGCATCAGACCAGAAAGAATGAACTCGCCTACAACAATCTGAATTTCGCGGCGTTAAGGCAGGGCAGCAATCTCTCGGTAAAACAGTATACGGAAGTCAGCGGCACTCAGTATGCGGAGAGCATCGACAAACTGGTCATGTTGAATATTGTGACACTGGACACCTACGAAAAAATCACCGGCACAACAGAAACACTGGGCGAAAATGAAGTGCTGCTGTGTATGTTTCGCGGAACGTTCAGCGGAGATGCCCTGAATATCGATGACCAGTTCCAATTTCATATCAGGAAGCAGGTTCCTGACTTTCTTGAAAGCGGTGACAATGCTGCTGCGACCTATCCGACCATGTACCTGGTGGTTCCGGACGGTGAAACTATGAGCCAGCTCTACGAGTATCAGTATTCTGTCTACGGCGAAGAAATGGCATCCAGCTATCAGACCTGGCTGGGATTTGATCTGGACTGTAACGCGGACACACAGATGGAACTGGAAAAGCAACTGGAGCAGCAGTTTGCCGACAACGCACAGACACATCAGGAATATTTTTACGAAGTCAAAAGTCTGGAGATGCAGCGGTACAGCTTCTACTCCCTGTTCGGCGGGCTGCTGTATCTGGGCATTTTGTTGAGCGTGGTATTCCTGTTCGGCACGGTGCTGATCATGTACTACAAGCAGATCTCCGAGGGCTATGAAGATGCGGCACGGTTCGAGATCCTGCAAAAGGTGGGCATGACCCGAAAGGAGATCAAAAAGAGCATCAACTCCCAGATTCTGACAGTCTTTGCCGCACCGCTGCTGGCATCGGGTGTGCACATGTGCTTTGCGTTCCCGCTGATCCGAAAGCTGCTGATGATGTTCGGGCTGTCGAATACGCCGCTGCTGGTGGGCGTGACTGTGGGCAGCTATCTGGTGTTTGCAGTGCTGTATGCGGTCATGTACAAGGCAACTTCCCGCAGCTACTACCAGTTGGTAAAATGATGCGGCAGCGAATTTACCGCGGGGCAGTGCTGGCTGTGGGGCTGATGCTGCTGGCAGTCGCAGCCGTGCCGCTGGCGGTATTTCTGGGAATTGCCGGTGCGGTGTGGAAAATCATGAACTGGCTGTTGGAAAGGGGCAATGCAGAATGAAACTGCGGAAAATCTGGGTGCTGCCGCTGCTGCTGACACTGGTTTGCAGCGTGGGCTGCGGCGGGAAAGCGGACCTGCTGCACGGCTATGAAAAGGTGGTGTCCTCCATGGGCTCGCTGGCACGTACCTCGGAGCACAAGCTCATTGGCACGCGAACCTGCGGGAGCGACAACTACACCGGAGCCTATGCCGCCACATGTCGGCAGGCACGGGGAAAAGATGTGGTTTTTGGCGGGTGCAGCTTGCAGGCAAGGCGGCTGCAAGTCACGGGCTCGGTTGCCTGCCAGTCCGGCTTTGTGCAGCTGATCGTGAAAAACGGCAGCGACGAACTGTGGCTCACACCCGATGCAAACGGGAACATCTCACAGGAGATCACCGGCAGCGGCGGCGACTGGTATCTTTCGGTGGAATATGCCGATTTTTCCGGCAGCGTGACATTATGCAGTGCTTATGCGAAATGAAAAAAAGCGTATCGTCTGGGACGGTACGCTTTTTGCTATTTCACACGGACGATCGTGTTTCTTTTTGCTGAGCCTGTTGTTCGGAGAGGGTGTCGAGAAACTGCTCCAGCCTGCCCTTGTTGCGTTCGGTGAGGGCGGTGTATTTTTGCAGCACCAGCAGGGCATCGTCTGCAATGGTGATCCCGTGGGGATTTTTCGGGAGATTGGTGCGTCCGGCGAGATAGTCCAGACTGACATCGTAGAAATTCGCCAGCAGGACGGCAAAATCCAACGGGACAGAATGCTTTCCCTGTTCGTAATTGGTGTAGGTGGTCTTGTGCATGTATAACTTTTTGCAAAGTGCTTCCTGTGTCAGGTCGTGGTCTTCTCTGAGGTCGCGGATTCGCTGGTAATGTTGCATAATGGTGATTCCCCCTATTTATAGATTTCACCAAAATTATACTACAAATACGGACGAGTACTTGATTTTTTACAACGAATGTGGTATTATAAATTTATGGATACATTATTTGTTGTATTCAAGAAAGGGAAATACACAAATTTTGGTCTGAACGAAAAGGAGTTGGTACAAATGAAAACATGCAGAAGAAAATGGTTTGCTCGGTGGCTCGCGGCTTGTATTGCGGTCGTGCTGGGCATGGGAATGTGTGCGGGGCTGCCGGTGAGTGCGGCGTATGAGAACACTTATACCAATACCGGAAATCAGCGTGCCGATATTGTGGCAGTTGCGAAAACACAAATCGGGTATCATGAGGGCAGCCTGGAGGGAACCACAAACAGCAGCAACAATTACACAAAGTACAACGTCTGGAACGGGAAAATTGAAGGCGGTTATCGCTATGCGTGGTGTCATGCGTTTGTTTCTTGGTGTGCCAATCAGGCAGGGATCGGAACGGATATTGTTCCGAAAACAGCAGGAACAAGCACTGGCAGATCATTTTTTGTGAATCAGGGAACTTACCGGCAGAGTGCGGCAAATGGCGGAAGTTATGTGCCGCAGGCTGGGGATATTATTTATTATGGTTCCGGTTCGTCGCCGTCCCATGTGGGAATCGTTTCTGATTGTGACGGAAGCACAGTTTATACGATCGAGGGAAACTATTCCAATAAGGTAGGGACAAGAGCAATCAATTTGTCCAATAGCTATATTATTGGGTATGGTGTGCCGAATTACAAGGGGGTGAATCCGAATCCGCCGAAGTGGGCAAAAGTAACATTAGACCACTATGCCTGGATGGCAGGGGAAACATTGACGTTTAACTTGTCCAGCGAAGGCGGTGTGGCTTATACAGTAGGCATTGATACAGAAAATGCTGACGGCGGAAGAACCCGAATTGACACACATGACACCAGAGATACTTCTTATTCGAGATCATTCAATAATCCGGGAAAGTATTCTTGCTATATTACCACTTATAATGAGTATGGACTGGCGGACAGTGAAAGAATCTATTTTGAAGTATACGACAAAAAGCCGGAAAATGTAAGTGTATCTCTGGATCACTACGGCTGGATGTTAAACGAAAATATGACCTTTACTTGTTCCAGTGTACATGGCTATGCTTATACAATTGGTATAGATGATGCAAACGGAAACAGAATAGATACCTATGATACAACAGGAAACACATATACAAGGTCGTTTAGTACACCCGGAAAATATTCCTGTTACATTACCACATACAACGGATATGGATATGCGGACAGCGAGAGAATCTATTTTGAGGTGTATGATGGAAAGCCAACGAATGCAAAGGTGGAATTGGATAAAGATTCTTACTATGTAGGGGAAGAACTCGTATTCCGTTGTTCCAGTGAACATGGCTATGTTTATACAATTGGTATAGATAGCGAAGATGGAGGACGAACACGAATCGATACCTATGACACGAAAGAAAGTTCATATACGAGAAGTTTTTCGAAACCCGGAAAGTATTCTTGTTATATCACAACGTATAATGGGTATGGACTAGCAGATAGTGAAAGAATCTATTTCACAATACTGCCGTCACCCGGCGACCTCAACTTCGACAACACCCTCACCACCGCCGATGCCGTTCTACTCCAGCGATACCTCCTACAGGAACGCACCCTGACACAATCCCAGTGGCAGACCGCTGACCTCAACGCAGACGGCACTGTCAACGGCTTCGACTTGGCACTGCTCCGGCAGAAGCTGGTGGGATAGTCCCGTTGCATCGCAGGGACAGATGCCCGCATCTGCCCGATAATCTTAGCCCAACAGAAAAGCCGTACCCCGGAAATGTTCCACTTCGGGGTACGGCTTCTTTGATACGATTTTGATTTTAGGAAACACTGGATAAAGCTTGTGCGTAAGATGCGTCGTCAGACTTTTCGGCAGATTGCGTGCAAAGCCGTCAGGCGGGCTTTATGCAGTGTTTCCTTTGTTTTAGCGGATCTTCGAGCCTACCGGCAGGCTTTCGTCAGGGAAGATCACCTTGACATCACCGTTAGGCATATCTGCCGCACAGATCATGCCGCAGCTTTCCACGCCGCACAGCTTTGCCGGCTTCAGATTTGCCACCAGAACGATCTTCTTGCCGATCAGGTCTTCCGGCTTGTACCACGGTGCAATGCCCGAAACCACCTGTCTGCCGCCCATGCCGTCGTCCAGCTGCAGCTTCAGCAGCTTCTTGGACTTCTTCACCTTTCCGCATTCCAGCACCTTTGCCACACGCAGATCGGTCTTGCCAAAGGTGTCGATGTCGATCTCCTCTGCCAGCGGCTGGGGTGTGAATTCCGGCTCCTGCGGTTCTTCCTTGGGCTGTGCTGCCAGAATCAGCTGGTTCAGTTCGTCGATCTCCTTTTCCACGTCGATACGCGGGAAGATGATGTCACCCTTGTGCACGGTCACATTTGCCGGCAGTGTGCCGAATACCGCAGCGGTGCTGTATGCCACATCGGCTTCCGATGCCCCGATCTGCTCCCAGATCTTCGGCATGGTTTCCGGCATGAATGCACTCAGCGGAACGGTGATGATACGAATGGTTTCCAGCAGGTTGTACAGCACCGTTGCCAGACGGGTGCGGTTTGCTTCCTCTCTTGCCAGAATCCACGGTGCGGTTTCGTCGATGTACTTGTTGGCACGGGAAACCACCTGGAAAATCTCTGCCAGCATGTGGTTCAGCTGCGTCTGATCCAGCAGACCTTCCAGCTTTGCAGTCAGACCGGTGGCTGCGGCGATGAGTTCCTCGTCAAATTCGCCGGACTGGCGTTCGGTCGGCAGGGTGCCGCCGAAGTACTTGTCCACCATTGCCACGGTACGGGAAACCAGATTGCCCAGACCGTTTGCCAGATCGGAGTTGATGCGGTTGATCATGATCTCGTTGGAGAACGAACTGTCTGCACCCAGAGCCATTTCCCGCAGGATATGGTAGCGGATCGCATCTGCTCCGTAGCGGTCAGCCAGCAGGAACGGGTCTACCACGTTGCCCAGCGACTTGGACATTTTCTGTCCGTTGAAAGTGATCCAGCCGTGAACTGCCAGATGCTTCGGCAGCGGCAGATCCAGAGCCATCAGCATTGCCGGCCAGACAATGGCATGGAACCGCATGATGTCTTTGGCAACCATGTGCACATCTGCCGGCCAGTACTTGTCGAAATCGTGGTAGGCGTTGTTTTCATAGCCCAGTGCACTGATATAGTTGGACAGAGCGTCTACCCAGACATAGACCACGTGCTTCGGATCGAAAGTGACCGGAATGCCCCATGTGAAAGAGGTACGGGAAACGCAGAGGTCTTCCAGTCCCGGCTTGATGAAGTTGTTGACCAGTTCCACTGCACGGGTCTTGGGCTGGAGATAGTCGGTTTCCAGCAGCAGCTTTTCGATACGCTCTGCAAAGGGAGCCATTTTCATGAAGTAGGCTTCTTCCTTTGCCTCGACGACTTCGCGGTGACACTCCGGACAGCAGCCGTTTTCGTCCAGCTGGGACTCGGTCCAGAAGCTTTCGCAAGGGGTGCAGTACTTGCCCTTATATTCACCCTTATAGATGTATCCCAGATCGTACAGACGCTTGAAGATCTTCTGTACGGTTTCTATGTGGTAGTCATCGGTGGTGCGGATATAGCGGTCATAGCTGACGTGCATCTTTTCCCACAGTGCCTTGAAAGTCTTGACGATCTCATCTACATATTCTTTCGGCGTGATACCCTTTGCCGCCGCTTTCTGTTCGATTTTCAGACCGTGTTCATCAGTTCCGGTGAGGAAGATCACATCATAGCCCTGCATTCGTCTGTACCGTGCGATAGAATCGCAGGCAACTGTTGTATAGCAGTGCCCGATATGGGGATTTCCCGATGGATAGTAAATCGGTGTCGTGATATAATACGGCTTTTTTGACATACAAGGTCCTCCTTAACATTTATGTGCCCGAAGGCTCTATCTCTTATTATAGCACAGTTTTCCGGTGTTGTCCATGTTTTTTGAAAATTTTGTAGGGAATGGGGTGCGGAACTTGCTTTTTTGGAGAAAACATGTTAAAATAATGGAAAACGTAATGCTACCATGCTTTTGAATATGGGCGTAGATCTCAAAATCATCAGCGACCATTTAGGGCATTGTGACATCAATGTCACAGCAGATATTTATGCTGATGTGCTTAGCAGTACACGAAAAGTGTTGGCAGATTCTATTGAGAAGAAGCTGACTGAATAAAAATACGAGTTACAGCAACATAAAAAAATCGCTCTGCAAAACACAGAGCGATTTTAAAATACTTTTTGGTTGTCCAGAAGTTGACCAAATGGACTTCTGAAACAAAAGAAATAACGCAATATCGATAAAAAATCGATGTTTCCTTATCTCTTTGAGTAAGGCGCATCGGCACTTGTAATTTATTCTATTGTTTGCGAAAATACCTGTTTTACGGCACTTTCAATGCTTTAACTTCGCTTTTCTTTATCTTTTGTTTTCTGCGATTTTGTAACTTTAAAGACCAGATAAAGACCAAATCATTTTGGCGTACTCCTGTTATTATACGTTAAATGAGAACCGTGGTGAGAGCTGTTGAGAGCTTTCACTGCATATCAACGGAGGTAATAACCATGAGCAGATACAAGAGCGAACAGACCGCATATAGTCCACTGAAAAAGAAATACGTTCCGCTGTGGAGACTGGACACCAACACACTGACCGTCACCCACTTCAATGCTGATACTCAGACCGAGGAAAGCAAGACCTATACCACCGACTTCATCAGGTATCATCTTCATTTCTCTGACAGCCGTTGTCCGGACAGGCTTCGCAGACTCGTCAACGAAGGCAAGATCGTGCAGTACCTCGATGATATGGAACTGAAAGTCAGTGAAGCTATCTCCCGTCAGGTGGAGCTTTGGAAGCAGACTGACAGTTGTTATCAGAAGGCAGTTCTCAGCGGTGATGCTGAGAAGATGCTCTGTTTAGAGAACTGCTTTGTCTATATGGCGAGAGAAGCGGTGTTTGGGTGTATGGTATATATTTGAGATTAGACGGCTGTGCCTTCGGGTGCAGCCGTTATCTTATAATGCTAAAAACCCCAAAAGCTGTCTACTTTTTTCTTTAAGTCAAGCAGTTCATTTTTTAAATCATCAAGATTCATCGTCAAAGGAGTATCCTCTCTCTCGATATACAATCGCTTTAATAATAAATCCAGTGTGTAAGTATGATTATTCCTTTTATTTCGCAGAGTATCTTTCCTTTCTTCAGGAGTATTCTCATCAATTGTATTGAAACCACCAACAGCATTATGTTTTTTTATCACTTCGATATTATGCTCGTCAATATGTTCAATAGTGTTTCTGAATGCTTTATTGCTCAAAATAGGATAGTTATTCTTATCAAATCCATAATTAATGCGATTAGCAGATCGTCTTACGAAGTAGTCATTTGTGCTGTTTGGGTTATTGCTTTCTCTGAAACGTTCAGCTATCTGTCCGAGAGAATATAGTAAATGGTCTGTATAATAATGATAATACTGTGCCTTACTTTCAAACAAGTCGCTGTCAGAATATTTGCAATTATAGATATGATCAAGTGAAATTAAAGCACTAACCAACTGAAAATGCAAATAATAGCTTGTTTCTGCTTCATATGCATCATCAGGAGTATTTATGTATTTATGAGGAATCGGCATAATCATAGCTCCTTATTTCAGCTTTAATAAAGGTGTTAACAATACTTCATACGCATATCTGTATACATCGCTCGTTTTTCTATCCGGAGAAATATCGCCATGAGCTAAACAGCAACGAAGCATATACAGGATTTTAATTATTGCTTCTGCAATTTTATCATAATCCTTTATAAATAGATAAGTTCCAATTTTAGTACCGAGTTTTTTATTCTCTGTAGAGTTGAGAACACTTGATTCTTTATACGGAATCATCTCGTTATAGCATTCTGCGCATTTAGTCTTTCTCTCCAGAGTTAGAGTGAAATAATCTGTTTGTTGTTTTAATGCATCAATATCCCATTCGTCTTGTTCATATCTTAATAATTCTACACCTGATTTAGTATTTAAAACAACAGTTGTCAGTTTACCATGGCTTTTACTGCATTTATATTTAATACTTCTATATTCAAAGTGGTGATCAGAATTTTTATTCTTGGTCAGAACTTTAGAAAAAGATATATCTTGTTTTACACCTAAATATTCTTGGCTTTTTATTGGTGAACTATTAAGAACTTCATGAAGTTTTGCTAAGTTATTTTTAAACGAAACTGCTTCATTATCTTCAGCTGCCAGAAGATTAGTTATATATGATTTGAAACGACTATCGTCACAGATTTTTTCTATGCATTGTTGATCCGTCTTTTCATGTATTTCTTCATTATACCACGCATTAAAAGCTATCCATGCTTTGAGAAATGCTGAGAAATAGTCGATTTTGACTTCGGCATTTTCGATCCATTCTTTATATCCTGCCATTCAGCATCCCTCACTCCGCATAAATAACTTCCTCATCCAGCACCTTCAACGCTTCCTGTTCAAGCAGATAAGCCTGATAACGTTTTTCATTTGCTTGCAGGGCAAGATCATTGATCTGCTTCTGAATATCTTGATTTTTCAAGATAGGTATTTGTATCTGACGTACATGATTATCATCGATTTCGTCCACAACCGAGCCATAAGTAAAGCGCTTAATAAGCTCATAACCGTAATCTGATGATAAGAATATAGAAATATAGCCAGCAACATCATTGTTTGCAGGTACAACACGAATGATATGCTCACTTGCGACCCAGTTTTGCCAATGCTTCGGAACAAGGCATACTTTTCCGATTGTACCACTTCGGGATATAAGCGTAGTATTCTCTTGGATTTCAAGCTCGTTTATGATGCGTTCGTCATGCTTGCTCTTAGATAAGTATTTTTTATTTGATGGATCTAATTCATACATCTGCTTTCCACCAAATAATACAGTACCATAACCTTCCTCAACATATACTCTCTTAAATCTACCGGGCAGAATAATATCCGAGCTAATTCTTTCATCTCCCACAGTAGTAACTTCTGCTGCATTCTTTTTCAGAATATCAACAATAGCGTCAACTATCGGCACATGGTAAGAAGCATCAGCTCTGCCTGCCATTTCGCTCAGCTTAACATTAAAAGTCTGAACGCTTTTGCTTTTATCAAGAGTATCTATCTTTATTTCGCTGATAGGAGGCAGATTGAGTTCCTTTACAAGTAATGCCTGTGCCTGATCAATAAGAGCATTGGATTCGTCTCTTAATGCATAAGACTGTATAATCAGATCATTAATTTTGCTTTTGATTGCGTCAGGAGCGTTCGGAATAGGAACAGTATCAAGATGTTCCGACTCAATATGTGTTATTACAGCACCATATTTATTGGTTATCAATATTTGACTGCCAATTTTGCTTTTCAGATAGGTATAGATATAGCCGATATCAACAGGATTTTTGCAATCAATTCTTAATAGATCATGGCTGAATATAGCATTATCAAGCGTTTGTGAAACAAGAGATGTTTTTCCAATTGTGCCTGAACAAGTAAGTAGTATTTGCCCCTTATGGACTCTAAGTGAATCAATATTAACATTGGTTTTTTTAGAGATATAGCCATCAGGTGTAGGTTTTATATCAACAATAGATGAAGGTTGATAAATAGGGTATTCTGATTTCTTTACCCAGATACGTTTGAATCTTCCACAAGTGTAAGATGTGGTTAGTCCGTTTACCCCTCCAAGAGAAGTAATAGGGTACTTATTATCGTTAATAAGATCCCACGCTTGCCGTGCTTCAACATCAAAAACACTTGCTTCAAGTCTTTTACCACGCTCAACCATTTCTGCAAGCGAAACAGAACACCACTTTACGGGTGCTTCGCTGATTTCAATGTTAGCCTTCGGAGCATTATCAAGCTTTCTGGCTAAATTGTCTACCATGATAATCCCTCCTGCTTTTTCCATTGAGCAAATATTTCAGCCACATCAGGTGTTTGGTCATCAACTATCTTTGTTTTACGCTCATGAGCTACAGTTCTGTTGCCTGCACCTGTTTCATCAAATACATATACATTATTTTTTTCGGGTGCAAGAATCTCATTGCCCTCTTTGTCACGCTTGAAAATGGGTGTCCCTCTCTTATCATGACCTATTTTTTCAACCATAGCCATAAAGATGTTGTAATCAGCCATACTTCCGCTTTTTTCTTCCTTATCCTTCTGCTCCTGAGTTTTCTTTTGCAGGAACAGAACAGAAGTCTGAGTGCCATTTCTCGGCTGGAAAGTGTCAGCGTGAAGGTCTATGCTTGCAACTATACGATGATTATGGATAAGCCATTCTCTGATATAACCAAGTCCGGGAGAACCAAGAATAGAGTCAGGCAGAACGATGCCCATACGACCACCGGGAGCAAGCAGCTGTGTGCAGCGCTCAATAAAGAGTATCTCAGGAGGAACAGATGACTGCAAACGGTCAGACATAGTCCAAACGTTAGTTTTCTTGTCGCACTCCCAGATATGAGCAAGCTCAAACTGCTCAAGGATATTCTTATCCTTAACGGGTATTTTGCTACCGAATGGGGGATTAGTTACTATAACATCAAAGAACTCTAAAGTCTTGTGATTACGGATTTCTTCTTTTTTGATGCCGAGAGCTTCTGCCAGCTTAGTGCGAAATTCATCAGTCCATTCGTGAGGAGGCAGGAGAGAGTTGGTCTGTAATATATTACCGCTGCCGTCATTGTTCATGACCATGTTCATCTTTGTGGCTTTTACAAGATCAGGGTTAATATCAAAGCCGAAATAGTTGTGAGCTGCCATGTCGGATATTTTCTCCTGAAACAGCTTCTTGGTATCATAGTCCCAATCTTTCTGTGGAAGTCCGATCTGCTCAGAAAATTCAGCTTCAAGCTGAGCTATAACATGAGTCATTGCAGTAACAAGAAATCCTCCCGTTCCGCAAGAGCTGTCCAATACTTTTTCATCAACCTTCGGATTAACCATCTCAACAGTCATTTTCATGACATTTCGAGGGGTAAAGAACTCACCACGATCGCCACGCAGGTTCGCACCTACTATTTCTTCATAGGCTTTACCCTTAATATCAATATTGGTATTGAGAAGACTGTATTTCTGCAATTCGCTTACAATATAAGCAAGACTTCTCGGTGCCAGCTTTATTTCGTCATTAGAATCAAATATCTTGCCGTGTTTCTTCTTAACACGCTCGAAAATCTTGCTAATACGCTTCTTAACCGTAAGCTGCCCATCAGGATTGGAACGTTCCTCGGAAGTTGTATAGAATTCCAGAGGGTTAGGGATATTACGCTCGTCTTCTATCTTACAGAAAATAACCTTTAACAGTTCAAAGAATGCTGGCTGCTTCTGCAAACCATCATTCACATGAATATGGTTATGGCAGGTTTTGAATACAAAAAGCAGATTGTCATCGTAAGCGTTTTTGAGAGAAGTACGCTTTGGACGGTTGATATCGTCGAGGTTTCCGTCAGCAGAAGGAATATCGTTATAATCCATGAAGTCAATCTGACCCTGATCATTAACGTATTTCTTAAAAACTTCCTTTTGCTTGCCGTTTGTCCACATTCCCCATTCGCAATTAGGGCAGGCAGACATATAGGACTTCAACTGCTCAACGCCATCTTTAGCGTTTCTTGCATCAACAGTTTCCTTTTTGCACTCAATAATTATATACACATTCTCCTGCTTTTGTTCAGTGCAATCCTTTTTGAATATAACAATATCAGCTCTTGGCTTTCTTGAACCGAGCTGAAGAGTGTATTCTATCTTTATCTGTGAAGCATCGTATTTATGCTCGTTTATCAATCTTTTCTCAATAGTCTGGCGGACGTATTCTTCGGGTGTATCGTTACGGAACTTACCGTCAACGTAGTCACATATCTTTCCGTCAGGTATAGAAATAATCTTATTATCAGCCATTGTTTTACCACCTTTCGGCGCATTTACTCCAAGTGGGCATAATACACCATAATATACATGATAACATATTTCTTTATAAGTTTCAATACCTATCCGGGAACAAATTTATTACATTTTGTTAATAAAACTATTATAACTTCGACTCCACCGGAATCAAAGTTCCCCTCAAAAAGTCAGCTCCAAAAGAGCCAAGCAGCAAACGCCCCTCAGCTCCATAACCTTATTCAATCCCCGTAAACATAACCTGATAACTCAGCCCCGTAAACTCCCTGAGAAAGTCCATATCCGAGAAGTTCAGCCCGTAGTTATGCGATTTGCCGCCCTCTTTACCTGTGCAGAGGTACTCCATTTTCTCCTGATCGAGATGCTCGGTGCGGAGGGCTTCACGGTCAAAGCCTTTTTCTTTCAGGTGATATAGCACAATGCGTGAGAGCTGCACCTGCACGATGCGGTAGCTCTCAGTGTCGGCACAGTGGTCGAGAATGCCCAGAATATCGAAGATCGTTTCAGTATCTTTCAGATGGTCGGTATCGTATTCGGCTTCGGGGCTGTACTCAATATACTTATCATTGTTGAGAAACTGTACCGTACAGTTCACATAAGGAATTATTTTGAGCTGTGTTTCCAGGCTGATCTTACTTCCACGGCGCAGGCTCACCCAACGCTGTGACAGGGAGCTGACAGACTTGAACACACTTCTTTTCTTATTTGCTTCGGGAATGATCGGGGTATCGTCCTCGTTTATCAGGTAATCTATCGGAACATCGAAGTATTCTGCTATCCTCGTTATCATTTCGAGATTCGGCATACCGTCATTCACCCATTTGGTGACGGTCGCAGCCGAAATGCCCAGCTCGGTGGCTAATGTCCTCGGCTTGATTCCTCGCTCATCACATAATTCATTATATTTTCTCCAAAAGATGGTCATTTTGTGTCCCTCCAATTTGTGCAAAAGGCAGAACTTAACTCGTTCTGATTATTTTTACTTGACATATGCTACTTAGATAGCATATAATATGATTTAGAGATCGCAACGTGTTATTTCATTTCATATTATAGCACATCAAAAGCAATATGTCAATAGAAATACAAGATAAATTACAAAAGTAGAGGAAAACAAAACTTATGAATGAAATCAAATGGGTAGAACCCCGTCCGCTGCGGCATACGGCAGATACTATCCCGTTCCCCCTCGGAGCGTTACCGCCTGTTTTGCGTGATATGGCGCAGGCAATCTCGGTCACGACTTCCACCGATGTGGGAATGGCAGGGACGGCAATGCTCTCAGCCGTGGGCTACTGCTTCACAGGTCTGTACAGACTTGCAGGAAAAGCAGACCACACCGAACCGCCTGTGCTGTATTCTATCATCATAGCACAGCCTTCTGAAAGAAAAAGCCCTGTTATGCACTTTATCAAAGCTCCGTTCGACAGCTTTGAGAGCAAGTACAACAAGGATCACCGAGAAGAAATGTATAAGGCACAGCAGGACGTTAAGGCACTTGAAGCTCGTGTCAAAGCAATGGAGAAAGAGGACGAGCCTGACACCGCGGCCATAGCAAAGCTCCGTGTCCAGGCTGATAATATCCGAAACACCACTCCTATCCGTATCGCCGTTGACGATATTACGCCCGAATCCCTTGTGATCGAGCTGAGTGAGAATGATTCTCTGCTGATGATCTCTGATGAAGCAGGAATGCTCAGCAACTTCAACGGCAAGTACAGCGGCGGTATTCCGAACCTCGACCTGCTTCTGAAAGCGTGGAACGGTGAGAAGTACATCTGCAACAGAGTAATCCGTGGGCGAACGGAAATTCCCCGTCCTTATCTATCAGTCGCTCTTGCAGGTCAGCCGTATATATGGGACAACATGATGAATGATACTGCTTTCAGGTCAAGCGGTCTGATCGCACGTTTCGTTCCCTGCTTTGCAAAAAGCGATGTAGGAAAACGGCGATATGATACCACTCCTATATCAAAAGAGGTCAGGGAGCAGTATCACGATTTCATTCATCAGCTCCTGAAAGGAAAGAAAGATCATAATGGTGAGGAAACGATACTGCACCTGTCCCGTCACGCTTCCGAGGAATATATAGATTACTGCAACAACTATATCGAAAAGGAGATCAAGGAATCTATGTGCTGCTGTCAGGATTGGGGCGGAAAGTTCCATGGTCTGATACTTCGGATAGCTTGTATCCTGCATTGTGCCGACTGCTGTTCCAGAGGTGTAGAGCCGTCCGATGAGAGCGTGAACCATGATACGCTTGTGAGGTCGTTCAGCATCGCACACTACTACCGCTATCAGGCGATTTACGGTTTCAGCGTGAATGCCCCCGACGGGAACATTGTCAAGGCTGAGAAGATCATTCAGATCATCAAGACAAAGAATATCAAACAGGGCTTGAAATCTGAGTTGTATCATTCCTGCCGATGCAATCTTTTCCCAACGGCAAAGGACTTCTATTCGGCGCTCGATACTCTTGCGGAGTATGGGTATATCGCTTATGAAGATGTGACTGCCGCCAACAACAAAAAGGCTCAGATGGTTCATGTGAATCCCCATATCTGATTTTACCGGATTTTGTGGTTTTTGTGGTGGCTGACATTGAAACGGCGGTATTATGGCTTTTGCAAAAAGCAGACCTCAATGTTGGTTGCCGGAGGTTGATGTTGGTTGAGCATTTTTGCGGAAAGGGGGGGTGCTATATGGTCGATATAGAAAAGGTAAAAGCACTGACTTCTATCCTTGAAGAAAGAAGCGGTCTTGATGTTCGTGAAGCACTCGTTCGCTTCTATGATTATCTTTCATCTGAGGAGACTCAGATTTATGATAAGGAGACAGATCATCTGCTTGAAACGCTCGGTGTCGAAGTTGAGCTTCCGTTCTGATTTGAGAGAGTGAACTCGCTCATTTTTGAGCGGGTTCATAGCAACAGATTATCAGGATTTCGGAGCTATGATTTTTTCAGAATCCGAGCAAAGATTTTTGCGGAAAATAATCATTTCCGATATGATGATTTTCAAAAATTGTAATGCGGATTTTTTGATTCTTGTACCCACATTTCGGCTGCTCCGTCAGCCCTTCTTCTCCCGTCAGGGATAGCCCCGCAGGGCGGAGTAGTTCTTGTGGCGGTCTTATGCTGCCGCAAGTACTACGGAGTTACTTACAAGCGGCGCTCACGTCCCTTGTAATTGGCGCTCCGCGCCTCTCTCGCCCGTCAGGGCTTTGTGATAGCAATTCCGCTTTAGCGGTCATGAAAGGAAGTGTTGCCTATGTAAAAATGATTGGATTTCGTAGAGAAAAAGAAGTAAATCCAATTAGAAACGAGGTCAATAAAATGAAAGAAAAAAGAATCTCATTTGGTCAGGGAAAAGGTTCTCTGACTCACAACAACAGGGAGTTCGTGGCGGACAATGTTGACGTGTTCCGCACTCCTGATAATATCACCTTCGTGTGCCAGCCGATAGGCGAAGCATACGATCAACTTTTCAAGGAATCCACCGAGCGTTACAATGCCAAACAGAAGCGTAATGACCGCAAGGTTCACGGCAGTTATTATGAGCATCTCTTTGGTGTGAAACCTTGCAACACAGTCCGCACCGCTGCCGATAAGCGCAAGAGCTTTTATGAGGACGTTGTTCAGATCGGCAAGAAGGAAGATTCGGGTTACGGCACTGAGGATTTTCAGCTCGTTGCCGACTGCCTGAAAGAGTACATGGAAGGTTTCCAAAATCGCAACCCGAACTTCTATGTTTTTAACGCTGTCCTGCACATGGACGAAGCAACTCCACACCTGCACATCGACTACATTCCTGTCGGTCATTATAAGCGAGGACAGGACACGCAGAACGGCATCGCTCAGGCTCTCAAAGAAATGGGGTATGGCGAGGGCAAAATGGCTATTGCAAAATGGCGAGCCGCCGAGGTCGAGGTGTTGAATAAAATCTGTCTTGAACATGGCATCAAGCCTTTTGCACCCGAAAAGGCGAGAGGGACGTTAGAGATACCTGAGTATAAGGAACAGCGCCGTCAGAACGATGAGCTTAAAAAGCAAAATGCTCAGGTCGAAGCGGAGCTTGCGGAGAAGCAGGCAAAGAATGAAAAGCTCGACGCTCAGATTGAGCAGAAAACAGCTCAGGTCAAGGCGATACTCAACTATATTCCTGACTACGAAAGGGAGTTTAAGATTGAGGACGAGTGCGAACAGCTCTGCCAAGAACTGAACAGTCTGCTTGCAGGAAAGCTGTCTATCATGAAGCACTCGGACGAGATCATCTCAAAGGCACAGCGCCTGAGCAAGATCATGAAGAAGCTCAGTGATAGCACTCACAAGTCTGGTGATACGGTATATGCTCTTCGTGAACGGCTTGATAAGAGCCTGAAAGAGACAGAAGATGTGAGGGAGCGTTTGAAAGAGGTTTCAAGCGAACGCTCGGAGCTTCGCCGTTATAATTCCGATATGCAGGCTCAGTTAGATGCCCTGACGGAATTTGTGAGCCTGCTGAAACGCCTTGAACCTCAGAAATTCTCTGAGGTCAAGCAGATGCAGGAGCATATTCAGGCTCGGCGTGAAGAAGAACAGCGTCAGCAGTCCGCCGCCAGAAAGATAAAGTCGTGGGGACTTGAATAAACATACAAATAAGATAGAAAGCAGGGGAAGTACCTGCTATGGAGGTAGTCAAATGACAACAAACAGAAAGAACGAGCTTATCGCTCAGCTCGTAAGCATTCTGAGCGAACTTATCGAAACAAATGATTCCGAACAGGTGGCTGAGGTTACGCCCAATGCCGTTGAGGTGCTAACTATCAAGGAATGTACCGAAGCAGTCAAGGGGCTTTCCGAGCATACTGTCCGCAAGCTCATCAAGCAGGGCAAGCTGTCATATTTGAGGACGGGCGATGGTGTGAACGGCAAGATGCTTATCAACAAGGCTGACTTGCTTGCCTACTTCAACGGACAGACAGCAAACAGATAAATCTGTACGCTGAGAACTGCGATTTTACGCTGTTTGAGCGTCAACAGACAGAAAATCCACAAACACCACAGAACAAAGGACATAGATTTGGGCATACTCCCGAAAAGACAAAAAGATACGATAAGTTACTTGACATACAGCCGAATGCGCGCTATGATTAGAGTAACAGGAGTATGCCATAAAATCTATGTGATGGAAAGGAATCATTTATGGCTACTATTACAAAGCGAGGCGATACTTTCAGAATCAAGGTATCCCTCGGTTATGATACAGAACACAAGCAGATCATCAAGTCTACAACCTTCAAGCCTCCGCAGGGTGTTACCCCGAAAAAGGCAGAGAAGCTCGCACAGCAGTTTGCGTATGAATTTGAAAGCAGATGCAAGGATTATACTGAGCTGAACGAAAATATGCGTTTCTCGGAACTTGCCGACTGGTACTTTGAGAATTTCGCACCTGTCGAGTTGAAACCAAGCACAGCATACACCTACAAAGGTCAGTATGAGAAGCATATCAAACCTCTTATCGGTAACATGAAGCTGAAAGAGATCACAACTCCGAAGCTGACAAGCGTGATGAAGACATTCAAGCTGAAACCTCAGTCGGTTCGCAAGATATATGTAGTGATACAGAGTATTTTCCGCAGGGGCGTTGAACAGGGATATATCCGTGAATCGCCTTGTCACAACGTTATTCTTCCGAAGAACCGTCAGGAAAAGAAGAAAATGTCCCTTGATGAGAACGAAATCAAGCGTTTTATGGAGCTTCTTGATAATAAGCCGTGGGACGAGGATTTCAAGAGAATCATCAAGGTTCTCCTTTACACAGGAATGCGTTCGGGTGAATGTTTAGGACTTATGTGGGAAGATATTGACTTTGAAGAAATGACGATCACGATCAACCACAATCTCACCGATATAGGCGGTAAGCACACCCTCGGTTCACCGAAAACGGAGAGCAGCCGCAGAGTGATCGGTATGAGCGAAGTCCTTGCTTCTATTTTCAGGGAGCAGAAAGCCTACATAGACAAGATGTCGGCAGCCCTAGGAAAGAAGTTTGCTCACCCCGAAATGGTGTTTACATCGGCACTTGGCAACTACCGTGACAGAAACTCCGTATATCAGTCACTCAAACGTTTTACTAAGGGAACAGAGTTTGAATCCCTTACCCTGCACCAGCTCAGGCATTGCAATGCCACGCTTTTATTGAACAGCGGTGTTGACCTGAAAATCGTATCTGAACATCTCGGACATTGCGACATAGGTGTTACGGCAAATATTTATGCCGATGTACTGAAAAGCACAAAAGCAAAAGTCGCTGACCTCATTACACTTAAACTTGCGTAAAAGCAAAAAATCCGCCCCGACGAATCGGGACGGATAATTCTCTTGATAAAGACCAGACAAGTACCAAAAAATATTTGCAAGGTCTGAAAAGTGCCGAAAATACGGCGAATTGAGATAGGTGTGATTATCTCTTTGAGAAACAAAAACATTGGATTTTAGGGGGCTTTTTGCACTTTGTTAGTTGTGTGTTAGTTGTTGCGTTGTTTGTATAGAAGTGGAATGCTCCTAAAGTTTCTGAGCAGGCATTGTGAGTAGTTGGCGTCATGATGTTTTTTTCTGCATAGAATCGATTCCAGTGTGAAATCATAAGATTGACCGCAGGAGAATGCTTGACCTTTTCTATTTCTTATGCTATATTTGTGAAAGAAACGAAAGAAAGTAAAAGAAAGAGAAAGAAAAGAGGCATATGCTTTTGGACGACAGCAGTACTAAATTCAAGAGAATCTATGTAAATAAGGCAGACTTACAAAATATGTGATGGACTAGAGGGAGCATTGCACAGGCTGAATTACTTGCGAAGGAAGACTTTATATAACAAAACAAGCACGCCAAAACCATGAATAGTGGGTTTCTTGGCGTGCTGTTTTATGAGAGAATGGGATTTCCAAATACGCTATATTTCAATATGCTTCTGAATGAGTTTTTGATGCAACTTTGGACATCATTTCCTGAAAGATTCTTTGTTTATTGGCATTCCCTTGAATACATCTTTCGGCGAGCCATAGAGATGCAGAAAAGCGATCATCTGCTTGTCTTAGCTTTCCGATCATGAACGGGAACAGCTTGCTAAACGTCCAGAAAATTGATTCACTGGCACATTTGATTACCAGTTCCTCGCTATAAACCTTATTTTTTACAGCAACTGCAAAAAATTCGAATTTAGAGAGCATGATTTTATATTCTTTTTCTTGTAGATCTGATTTGATTTCATAGAGTTCAGGACAATATATTTTGCTCAGGACCTCATCTTGCAGCTTGTTTAGTGCATCTATTGTCAGGCGAGTTCGTTCATTATCTTGCTCATGATCGGATATATTTCTGGAAACGTCAAAAGCTTTGTACGCTAAACAGACTGCCACTAGACTTCCTACTGCTGAAGCAGTATCAACAATTGCTTGATATATTTCTAAAGACATACAACATCCTCCTTATTCTCCATAAACCTCAAAATACCACAAAAGGACAACCTCGAATTGAAAAAACGAACTTGTCCTTCTGTCATAATGATTCGTCTGTCTAACACGGCATAAATTTGTAAAATATGAGCTTACTTCACGTATCCCACATACTCACCATAATGCCAGCCTGCCACATCGTAAGTCAAACCTGCACCAGTAGCTGCGGCGTAGTTCATGAGCTGCTTTACATCAGAATAATTTACATCATCGCAGTTCATGATTCTGCCGTCCTTGTTTCCATCTGCTGCCTCTACTTTTTTTGCGGAGTCCAGTTTATATTTTGCCGGATTCATCTTCGCAATAGAAACCATCAGAGCTTTTCCGTTTGCTGTTGTCAGCAGGCTGCCGTCAGCCTCGGCGATATTGTATGCAGACAGCATGATCGCAGCATCCTTGGAGTTGACCTGTTCATCGCTGTTCAAATCGCCGATCACGTAAAAATCATACTGCTGACTGGTATAGCAGCTGATCTCATTGTTCTTTACAGATTCGAACGAGGCATCTTCTACGGTTACTTCTGCGTCACTGGTAGTATAGAAGGTTACCAGAGTGCCGTCATTCTTGGAATCGTCCAGAGATGCACTGGTGATAACAACCTTGCTGCCGTTCTGTGCAGCAGATACGATAGCATCACCATAAGCACTGCCGTTTGTTGCGGCAACCATACCGTCCACAGCCAACAGGTCTGCGGTTGCGTTCAGCGTGATGTCAGATGCTGAGAAACCGGTGTTGTTCTCGATGGACAGTGTCACTGCGGTTGCACCTGCCGGAACAACTGTGCCGTCAGCGGCGGTGAATGTTTCTGCTACGGTGCTGTAGGAAACATTGACTGCGTTTACTGCCTCAGCTGCGCTTGCAACAACGCCTGCGCAAGCAGATACCATTGTGGCTGCAGATAAAGCAGCAATAATTTTTTTTACAGACTTCATAAGTAGTACCTCCCTTTCGGATATGTAATGATTTTTAAGTTGTCTCCTTTCTTTTGCTCTCCTGATAAATCATCAAAGCAAAAGTCACTTTTTCATTTTCAAGAACAGAACTATCTCTATTTTTTCAGTCCTGCTCCACGCAGAGCACATTCGTACACAATGTCGAACAAGTCGTTGGTATCAATTTTACCGTTGTTGTCTGTGTCAGCTTCAATATTGGGAACATAGCCTTGGTCATATCTTCTTGCACCGTGAGGTGCGATTGCTTTATTAGCAATATGCATCATAGTCCAATAAATGTCACTTGGCTCATATGGCCTTCCATTTCCGTCTGCATCGCCGAGCATAGGAGCATCGTCAAATACACCGTCATCGTCAAAGTCATATACCAGTTCGCTGCATTCTTTTTCTGTATTGAATTGCAGCAAAACATCTTTCGATCGAACAAAGCTAATAAAATAACTGCCAAACCAATTGAGGAATTCTTCATGGCTGCCATCAAATGCATCCAGTTCTTTTTGAGCAACGGTTGGAATTGCCTGTACATATACTTCTCCATCGCCGGTGATCGCAAATCCAGTATCCTGTTTTGAAACAGTCACCGTTTGATTCGGTGAGACATCAATAGCAATGGTACTGCTGGCCACTGGAGTGAAATTATAATTGCCTTCATCATATACTATTATATATGATAATACGGTCTTTTGCGTGTCTGTATTGGTATAGGTCAAACTGTCTTTAGAAAAATCCATTTTGCACTTTGTACCAACACCTTCTAGTTCCGGGTCAGCCCGATCATATTGTTCTATTCTAAGGCGATACCCTTCGCCCTTAATGCTAAAGGCAAATCCAGGCGCACGCTCATTTTTTTCCAGATGGAAAGAGGAGCCTTTTCCAAAGAAAATAAAATCTCCGTAATTGACTTTACCTAATTTCCAAAAGTCGTACGTCTGTCCGTCCTTTGTGGTAGAACTTAACTGCATCTGATCTTTTCCGCCATTGTGAAATTCTAGTTTCACAGTTTCTGAGACATCAGTATTGGTTTCTGTAGTACCACGGATGGGTGCCTTATAAGTCAGCAGGGAGTCATCATCTGAGGCATACAGTAAGACATCGCCATTTTCCGAAGAGGCTTCGTATGCTGGGATACAGAACTGTTTGGTCTCCGAATTAATATAGATGCAGGCATCATCCTTAAAAGCCGATGTTTCTGTATCTGGTTTCACACAGTTGCTGTCGTAGGTGACAATGCAGGTATCATAACTGATGCCATCGAATGTCCAATTGCCGGATATTTCATCCATGCCAACCACAGCGTGTGTGCCGCCTTTTTTGGTGGAAATACCTGCCATAAAGTAAGTGCCTTTTTCCTTGCAGCGTGCTGCACAATCCAGAAACATATCGGTATGCTCTTCTTTGGACAGCATTGCAGGTTCTGCAATAATTGCAAGTTCCACATCTGTATATAGCTGCAGAGAGTTGTAATAAGCAATCAGCGCATCCACATCATCAGTCAACGTCACATCGTATAACGTTTCTGCACCCTCTTGCAAATCGCTCGGAGTCAGTTCACCATTGTGAACCAACACCGAAATGGCAGTCATACCAAAGCAAAGACCGCTTTTATAAGATATATGAGAGATATCTATTTCATAGCCTGAGCTTATTTCTGAATCCGTCATATTAGCTCTTACCGGTTCAAATACTTTTTTAAAATCTTCTTGTGATAAAGTACACAGATGATTTGCAAATGAAAAAGTATCTCTGTACATTCCCTTCTCGATCGCAGCCTTTTCCAGTTCACTTTGTGTCGATGACGCATCCGCCTCATAAAGCGGAATATCTCCCTCTGTCACCGAATCATAAAGTGCATCTCCCAGCTCATCCGTGTTGTCGTCCAGTGCCTCCTGTACCAGCTTGTCCGTATAGTCCAGAACAGAGTATTCTTCTGCTCCGACTGCTGTCGGTTGATAGGTCAGTATGCACGCTGCGGCAGTGGACAGGGCTAAGAGTGTTGCGATTTGTTTTTTCATAACATCACCGCCTTTTTACGATCAAAGAAATACATATTCACCGTAGCGGAAGTTGTATCTGTTCAGATCTGTTGTGTATCCTGCGCCACGGCGTGCAACATAGTAAGACAGATTATCTACATCCGAAATTCTAAGCTGTTCTTGGTCGTATGCAATCACCCCATCCGTATTACCATCACCAGCCATAGCATAGGCATCTTCTATCAGCCCATATTTTGCCTTGTGCTTATTTGCAACGAGGGTGGATAAACCTACATAAGTGAGACCAAACTTATTCATTTTAATCAAGGATGGGTCATTCTCTGCAATTTTATATGCATTCAACTGATAATACATATCTGTTGAGTTAATGTTGTCATCATTATTCAAGTCACCGATGCGATAGTAATCATCGCTAGAGCATACAGCAATTGCACTTGCATCTTCCATCTGCTTTGCAGACTTGAATGTAGCGTCTTCTACGGTTACTTCTGCGGCACTGGTAGTATAGAAGGTTACCAGAGTGCCGTCAGCCTTGGAATCGTCCAGAGATGCACTGGTGATAACAACCTTGCTGCCGTTCTGTGCAGCAGATACGATAGCATCACCATAAGCACTGCCGTTTGTTGCGGCAACCATACCGTCCACAGCCAACAGGTCTGCGGTTGCGTTCAGCGTGATGTCAGATGCTGAGAAACCGGTGTTGTTCTCGATGGACAGTGTCACTGCGGTTGCACCTGCCGGAACAACTGTGCCGTCAGCGGCGGTGAATGTTTCTGCTACAGTGCTGTAGGATACGTTGACTGCATTTACTGCTTCATCTGCACTTGCAACAACGCCTGCACAAGAGGCTACCATTGTGGCTGCTGCCAGAGCAGCAATAATCTTCTTTGTCTGTTTCATGATAAAAAACTCCTTTTTTAGATTACAACAGCACACTTACGTGTGCCGCTGCGTTTGGATTTCTTTGTAATCTTACAACCAGATTACTTCTTCAGATTCTGCAGAGCCTTCGGTTCTTTCGGCTGGTGGAAACCAAAAATTGATGCAGAGCTTGCTCCGAACTCAGCACTTTTCGCACCGACTTTTGCAACAGCTTTCAGAATACCCTTCTTTGCACTTTTCATTATACTCTCTCCTTCCTTTCAATCCCACAACTAAAATTGAAATAGAAATTGCCAAAAGCGTACTATCAATCAATTTTACATAGGGATTATGAAATATATCAATCAAGCAGGAAATCATCGTTAGTAATATTGCAATGATTCTGCTGATTTTACGAAATAGAAGTACCTGTTCTGCACTGAGCGGTTTGTTTTCATTTTCAACCGGTGCGTAGGCACAGATAATTAACAGCGAAACTGTCAGAAAAATATAGTGCATTGTCGTGAAACTGTCAGTAGGAAAGAAACGATATACAACCAATACCGCATTGATTACCAAAAGGAACAGTAAATTGCAGCTCCAATAATGATTTGCATGATATCCTCCGCATATTTGCCGAAACGTTGCAAATATAACGAAAAAAAGCATTGCTGCAGTAAAACAATGCAGTAAAACGCCAGATAGTGCTGCAATCAGGAAGGTGGCAATGGAAGAAAATAAAATTTCAAATCCATATTGATAAACTTCTGCCTTTTCCATTTCGATTGCATCATTTTTAATCAAACTCCGTACAACTGATCTGGATAAAAATGAAATCATATGCAACACCTCCTTTTGTTTCCCTTAATTTCATTATACTGATTAAAATGAAAGATACAATACTTATGACGTAATCGGTATGTTTTACGACGTAATCGGTCAAAAAGCAAAAAAATCCGCCTTATTTTTTCGATAAGGCGGATCAAAAACCATTCTATTTTGTTTTACGATTCGTGGATTTTTAACATAACATCTGCAACAAACCAACCATTTTCCTCAGAGAAATTGCTCATCCCATCGTTTCTTTCAACAGCATCTTCTACACTTTGCAACCCAAATCCATGGATTTTTCGATTTTTCTTAGTGGTCCCTAGTTCCTTGTTGTTTTTTAATACTGACTCTGCAATTTGATTCTGAACAACAACCCGAAAATAGTTGCCGATGATTTCCATGGAAAGACGAATCTGCCGCTTTTCTTCTTTGGATGCAGCCTCCATTGCATTATCCAGTAAATTAGCTAATATTACACACAAATCAGTTTCATCTATTTTCGGCAATTCTTCCAGCACAAAATATTTTATGTCAATTTGATTTTCGTCACACACAAGTTTTTTCAAATCTAAAATAGCATTGACTGCAACAGAATTCGTCATCATATGATACGGCAGTTCTTTTTTCACCTGACCGGTTAATTTCTCAATATATTCCATAGCTGTATCTGTCTGTTGTAAACGAATATATTCCGAAATGCAAAGCAAGTGATTTTTCAAATCATGACGCAGTGTATTTACTTCTGTATTCCAACGAATGGAATCCTGAAGTTTTTGCTGTTCGTTTGCAATTTGTAATTTCAATAGTGCCTGATTGTTTTCTACACGATTTCTGGAGGAAGTAAGATAAAGCACAAAAAACAACAAAATGTTGATTGCAATCATACATATTACAATTGCAGAAACTTCCCAGCTTGCTATATCTGTGTCAATTACAATTTTTTCCATAACAGCACCTGAGAAAAGAGTAGTTAAGAGCACAGCTGTCATAATAATACATTGAGATACATGAAATATTACCTTCTTCTTTTCAAAGATGGTAGTAAGGATAATCAATGTAAAAATCAGCATGGCTTTTGTGATAAATAGAAGCAAAATACGAACTGGATTTCGAAGAAGTAGCACATCTGCCGAAGTACTATGGGTAAGTAAGCTTGTGATTAACATTGTTGCAATATTGATTGTGAACAAACAGGCAAATACAAGAAGTATAACAATTGTCTGAAGCCATATAGGCTTTTCTAACATTATCCAACAGAAAAGAAGATAAATAAAAATTGTGATAATGACATAAAGTCCTTCAAACACAAAAAATTGATCCAATATTAAAGAAGAAGTGCATTGCAAGCAACAAAAGATTATTGTTCCAATTATTTTTTTAGATTGAGTCATATTTTTATAGGACAAGATCTTGACTAGAAAGAAGAAAATAATCAAACTCTCTGAAATAGTGGCTAACCATTCTGAAACGGTGTAGATCATATGATATTCCTCCTTGTTTTTTGTTGAAACATTTCCTTGACTGATTTGACTTTTCTTCGACTGATAAACAAAACCTTTTTATTGTCCAATACCAGAGTATCTTTTTCAATTGAAAAAATATGCTCAATATTTACAATACAGCTTACGCTAATTGGAATAAAGCCCTGAAATTCTTCTTTTTCCATATAGGAACGAAGGGAATCTCTTGTAATGATTGCATCCTTTGTGCTGACAGTATAGATTTTTGTTTGGTGATTTTCGCTTTCAATATACAAAATATCAGAAACCGGTAAATTATAATATTCTTTTTTTTGACGATGTGCTGCGAATATCATGACGTGACTATTCTTTTTCTGTATTTCTTGAACCACACAGGAGATTGCAAACGGAAGTTCTTCTTGTATCTTATCTTTACGAACAAAACCGAGTACCTTATATTGAAATGCTTTTTGCATCAAGTCATCTCGATTTGTGATGTAGACAATCGGCGTATTATTTCCAAGTTCACGCAGGAACTGAGAAATGTCAAAGCCGCTTTTTTTTGGCATATCCAGATCCAAAAAGAGAGCTTGATATTTCTTATCAAATATTGCATCACAGAATAAATCTGCATCTGTGTAGGTATCTATTTCAAAATATACATGATTTTCCTTTTCCCATTGTTGAAATACAGAAAGAATTCCTGAAATCGCTTCTGTCTGGTCATCCACGATGGCGATTCGAATCATACAATATACTCCTCTTACTTCTTTTTCGCTTCATTTCCATCATACCACAAAAATTTTCAAAAAGCAAGAATTTATTTTGCTAAACAAAAAGACGGTATGCCTCAGAGGACATACCGTTTTCTTGTATAAGTAGGGAAGAGCCTATCATCAGAAATTTGATATTTGCCTGCAAAACGTGATGCAAAGCAACATATGCCTATTGGAATATTATCCGAACAAAAGTCACTTTTTCATTTTCAAGAACAGAACTATCTCTATTTTTTCAGTCCGGCTCCACGCAGAGCACACTCGTACACAATGTCGAACAAGTCGTTTGTATCAATTTTACCGTTGTTGTCTGTGTCAGCTTCAATATTGGGAACATGGCCTCGATAGTATCTTCTTGTACCGTGAGATGTAATTGCTTCATTAGCAATATGTAACATAGTCCAGTAAATGTCACTTGGCTCATACGGCTTTCCATCTCCGTCTGCATCGCCGAGCATAGGAGCATCGTCAAACACACCGTCGCCGTCAAAGTCGTATACCAGTTCACTGCATTCCTTTTCAGTATTGAATTGAAGAAGAACATCTTTCGATCGAACAAAGTTGATAAAATAACTGCCAAACCAGTCGAGAAATTCTTCATGGCTGCCGTCAAACGCATCAATATCTTTATGTGCAATCAGTGGCATTGTCTGTACATATACTTCTCCACCGCCGGTGATTGCAAATCCAGTATCCTGTTTTGAAACAGTCACTGTTTGATTTGGTGCGACTTCAATAGCAATGGTACTTCTGGATACTGGTGTAAAATTGTAATTGCCTTCATCGTATGTGAAAATATATGACAGTGCAATTTTTTGTGTATCTGTATTGGTATAAGTTATACCATCTTTAGAGAAATCGATTTTGCACTTCGAACCAACGCCTTTTAGTTCAGGATCCTTCCGATCAAATTGTTCTATTCTGAGACGGTATCCTTCACCAAGAATACTAAAGGCAAATCCCGACGCACGCTCATTCTTTTCCAGATGGAAAGAGGAGCCTTTTCCAAAGAAAATAAAATCTCCGTAATTGA
>ERZ773195.388-NODE-388-length-41333-cov-5.303043_pt1 | contig 41333 bp, 29 predicted proteins | sample MGYA00580530_ERZ773195 | MGnify/ENA primary metagenome ERZ773195 (study PRJEB29015, sample SAMEA2737751) | human gut metagenome | biome: human gut; feature: human-associated habitat; material: faeces | place: China | collected 2012 ...
GGGGCGTCGGGGACGCCGCCCCCTACAATGTTCCGCAAGGCTTCTCCTTGTCGCAAAAGGGCACGGCGGCCTGGGGGCAGGCCGCCCTACATCCCACTTTTCCACAGTCCGTAGGGCGGGGTGCCCTCACCCCGCCGCAGCTTCGCCGCTGCCGCCCGTTTTCGGGTTATTCCGCACAAAAAAGCAGGGGTTCGCACGCTCGCGCTCCCCTGCCGCTCGTCTTACTGCAATACTCTTATTTCCCCGCCAGCAGCACCGCCAGCACGGCCTTTTCCACGTAGATGCGGTTCTCCGCCTCGTCGAAAATTTCGTCGGCGTGGGCTTCCAGCACATCGGGGGCGATCTCCTCGCCGCGGTGGGCGGGCAGCGGGTGCTGCACCATGCAGTCCGGCTTTGCCAGCGCCATACGGGCGGCGTCCAGCGTAAAGCCGGTAAAGTCGCGGCGGCGCTGCTCGGCCTCGCGCTCCATACCCATGCTGACCCATACGTCGGTGAACAGCACATCCGCGTCCCGCGCGGCCTCGTCCGGGTCGTTCGTCAGCGTGAACTTATCCCCGTACTGCTTCGCCAGCATCAGCACGTCGGCGGCGGGGCGGTAGCCCTTCGGGCAGGCGATCGTCACCGTCATGCCCACGGCCAGACAGCCCACAATGACGCTGTTTGCCATGTTGTAGCCGTCACCGACAAACCCGGCCTTCAGCCCGGCCAACGTGCCCTTGCGCTCGCGCACGGTCATCAGGTCTGTCAGCACCTGCAGGGGGTGCGCATAGTCGGTCATGCCGGAAACCACCGGTATACCGCTGTATTTTGCCAGCATGTCCAGCGTCGTCTGCTTGTAGGTGCGGCAGACGATGGCGTCATAGTACCGCCCCAGCACGCGGGCCGTGTCCTGCACAGGCTCACCGCGGGCGGTCTGCAGGTCGCCGGCGCTCAGGTAGGTGCCCAGGCCGCCCATCTGGTAGATGCCGACCTCCAGGCTTGTGCGGGTGCGGGTGGAGTTTTTGGCGAAAACCAGCGCCACCGCCTTGCCCTGCAGATCCTTCGGGTCCACGCCGTCCTTGTGCAGCCGCTTGTACTCGTCGGCCACATCCAGAATGTGCAGAATTTCCTCGGGCGTCATGCCGCCCAGCTTCAGCAGATGTTTCATACGTATTTCTCCAGTACGCTGCGCAAAATCGCCAACGCGTCGTCCACATCGTCCGCCGTCAGGATCAGCGGCGGCAGCAGACGCAGGCGGGTCTTGGCGGTCAGCACCAGCAGACCCGCCTTCTCGCAGGCGGCGCGGACGTCGGCGGCCTTGATGCCGTCGTCAAACGCGATGCCCACCATCAGGCCGAGGCCGCTGACCTCCCTGACATGGGGCAGCTTGGCCAGCCCGGCGCGCAGCTGAGCCGCGCGCTCGTTGACGTTGGCGAGGAAGTCGTCGTCCATCTCGTCCAGCACGGCCAGCGCACCGGCGCAGCAGACCGGGTTGCCGCCGAACGTCGAGCCGTGGGAGCCGGGCTTCATGTGGTCGGCGACCTTTTTGTTCATCAGCACCGCGCCGATGGGCAGACCGCCGCCGAGCCCCTTCGCCAGCGTGACGATGTCGGGGTGCAGATCAAAATGCTCGCACGCCAGGAACTTGCCGGTGCGGCCCACGCCGGTCTGCACCTCGTCCACAATGACGAGGATGTCTTTTTCCCTGCAGAACGCCGCGACCCTGGCGACGTAGTCCGCGTCCAGCGCGACGACGCCGCCCTCGCCCTGCACCAGCTCCATCATGACGGCGCAGGTGTTCTTGTCGGCGGCCTTTTCCAGCGCGGCAAAGTCGCCCGCGGGCACGTAGTCAAAATTTTCCGGGAAGGGGCCGAAGTCGTGGTGGAACACGTCCTGGCCGGTGGCGGTTAGAGTTGCCAGTGTGCGGCCATGGAAGGAGTTGACCAGCGTGATGACCTTATTCCGGCTCTCGCCATAGGTATCTACGCTGTATTTGCGGGCGCACTTGATTGCGCCCTCGTTGGCCTCGGCGCCCGAGTTGCCGAAGAACACGGCGTCCAGCCCGGTGCGGCGGCAGAGCTTTTTCGCCAGCTTGCCGTCGGGGGCGGTGTAATACAGGTTCGACGTGTGCTGCAGCGTTGCGGCCTGGTCGGCCACAGCCCTGACCCACGCGGGGTGGCAGTAGCCCAGCGAGTTGACGCCGATGCCCGACGTGAAGTCAAGGTAGCTCTTGCCGTCGGCGTCCCTGGCCGTCATGCCCTCGCCCTCCGCCAGCACGACCTGGCTGCGGCCATAGGTGTGGAGGATGTAGTCGTTATCACGGGAAATAACTTTTTCGGTATTCAATTGGGTGACCCCCTTTTTATCATACGCAAAAGCCTTCCCCTTCGCGGGAAGGCGGCCCGCCTTGGAGCCTTCCCCCTTGGGGGAAGGTGGCCGCAGGCCGGATGAGGGGCAAGTGTCCTGCGGCTGCCCGTTTGCGGGACAGCGCCAAGCACTTCGCCCTCATCAGTCAGCGGGCGGGGCCGCTGACAGCTTCCCCCGAGGGGGAAGCCCAGGCTGCCGGAAAATGCGTTGCTGCGGCAAGTTGACAGGCGACCAATGGTCGCCCCTACACACGCAAAAAGGCAAGAATGCAATTTTTTGACGGTCTGAGCTTCCCCCGAGGGGGAAGCCATTTACCGGTTTCCTCTCCGGTAGAACATCGTGCCTGCGCCTCTGTCGCTGAACATCTCGAGCAGGATCGAATGCGGGACGCGGCCATCGATGATGACGGCCTCGTGGACGCCCTGATAGATGGCGTCGGCCATGCCCTCGATCTTGGGCAGCATACCGCCCGCAATGACGCCCGCGGCCTTGTAACCCTCGATCTCGGAGACCTCGACCTCGGGGATGAGCGTAGACTCGTCGTTCTTATCGTAGAGCAGGCCGACAATATCCGTCATGCTGACGAGCTTTTCGGCGTGCAGGGCAATGGCGATCTCCGCTGCGGCAGTGTCGGCGTTGATGTTGTAGGGGACGCCGTTGTCGTCCATGCCGACGGTGGCAATGACCGGGATAAAGCTGTCGGCCAGCAGGTGGTCGATCAGCGTCGTGTTGACCTTCTCGATCTCACCGACGTAGCCGAGGTCAACGTCCGACTTGCGCTTGCACATGATCATGTGGCCGTCCATGCCGCACAGGCCGACGCCGCGGCCCTTGAGCAGCGCGACCAGATCCTTGTTGACCTGCCCGGCCAGCACCTGCTGGACGATGCCCATGGTCTCCTCATCGGTGTAGCGCAGGCCGCCCACAAATTTGGACTCCTTGCCCACCTTTTTCAGCATACTGTTAATAGCCGGGCCGCCGCCGTGCACCAGCACGACACGCACGCCGAGCAGCGTCAGCGTGACCAGGTCGTTCATGACGGCCAGCTTGAGGTCATCGTTGACCATCGCGTTGCCGCCGTACTTTATAACCAGCGTTTTACCGTGGTATTTCTGGATATAAGGTGTAGCCTCGCTGAACAGCAGGGCCATTTGTTCGTTTTTCATTGTGCTCCTCCGCATCCCCTACTCCTAAAGCCTTCCCCCTGGGGGGAAGGTGGCCCCGCAGGGCCGGATGAGGGGCAAGCCTGCCGCGATTGCCCATGAACGGGTCACCGCCGTAAGCTCTGCCCTCATCAGTCGGCTTCGCCCGAGGGGGAAGCCATACTTATTCAGGTTCTGTAATCCCCATTGATCTTCACATAATCATACGTCAGGTCGCAGCCCCAGGCCTTGGCGGTGGCGTCGCCGCTGCCAAGGTCCACGAGGATGTCGATCTCGTCCTCCTTGAGCACCACGGCGGCCTCCTCCTCACTGTAGGGGTGGTAGGCGGCGTTCTCGCAGACAAAGACCTCACCGGCCTTGCTCTTGAGGCGCACCGACGTCTTGCTGATGTCGAAATCGCCCGGCGTGTAGCCGATGGCGCAGAGCACGCGGCCCCAGTTGGCGTCCGCGCCGAACATGGCGGCCTTGAACAGGGTGGAGTGGATGACGCTCTTGGACACCGCGCGGGCCGTCGTCAGGTCGGGCGCACCGGTCACGGTGCATTCCAGCAGCTTCGTTGCGCCCTCACCGTCACCGGCCAGCTCGCGGCTCAGATGCTCGGCGACCTTGGTCAGCGCGGCGACAAACGTATCGTAATCGGGCGTTCCCTCGGCAATTTCCGCGCCGGACAGGCCGCTGGCCAGCAGCAGCACGGTGTCGTTCGTGGAGGTATCGCCGTCAACCGAAATCTGGTTGAAGGTGGCGGGCACGACGGTGGACAGCGCCTTTTGCAGCGCGGCGGGCGCGACCTTGGCATCGGTGGTCATAAAGAGCAGCATCGTGGCCATGTTCGGGTGGATCATGCCGCTGCCCTTGGCGATAGCGCCGATGCGCACGGCCTTGCCGCCGACGGCAAATTCCAGCGCAATTTCCTTCGGGTGGGTGTCGGTGGTCATGATCGCGGTAGCCGCGTCGTGGCTGCCGGCCTCGTCGGCGGCCAGCTTGGCGGCGGCCTCCGGGATGCCCCTGGTGAACGGCTCGATGCTCATGGCCTGGCCGATGACGCCGGTGGAGGACGGCAGCACGTCGTCCGCGCGGATGCCCAGTTCCTTGGCGACGATGTCGCAGGTGTCCTTAGCCAGCTGCACACCGTTGGGCGCGCAGGTGTTGGCGTTGCCGCTGTTCACAACGATGGCCTGTGCATAGCCGTCCTTCAGGTGCTCGCGGTCCACCGTGATGGGTGCGCCGTAGACCTTGTTGGTGGTATAGCAGCCCGCACCCGCGCAGCGGACGTCCGCCTTGATCAGCGCCAGGTCGAGCTTGGAATGGTTATGGCGGATGCCGCAATGCACGCCCGCCGCGGAAAAGCCCTTCGGTGCACAGATGCCGCCGGGAATTGATTTGAAATCAGACATTGTATGTACCCCTCTTGCTATTTTATATCGAACTTCAAAAGCCTTCCCCTTCGGGGGAAGGTGGCCGCAGGCCGGATGAGGGCAAAGTCCGCCATTGCCGCCCGTAAACGGGTTGTTCCGGCAAGGCCGCCCCTCATCAGTCAGCGGGCGGGGCCGCTGACAGCTTCCCCAAGGGGGAAGCCACTCAACGCGCTAAGCCCTTGGTCTCCTCCAGGCCCAGCATCAGATTCATGCACTGCACTGCCGCGCCCGAGCTGCCCTTGCCGAGGTTGTCAAACAGGCTGATAAGCTGCATCCGGGTGCCGTCCGGGTTGGCCAGGCAGTAAATTTCCAGCGTGTCCTTACCCGCCAGCTTGTTGGCGGCCAAAAAGCCGCCGTCCGTCCCCTCGCACAGGGGATGCACCTTCACCATCGGCTGACCGGTGTAATATTCTGCCAGCGCGGACGCGACCTGCGGCGCGGAAACACCCAGCGCCGTTACATCCAGCGGGATCATCGTCTCCATGCCCGCGTAGTAGTCGGCCACAACGGGGACGAAATTCGGTGCGGTGTCCAGCCCCGTGACGGCGGCCATCTCGGGCAGGTGCTTGTGGTGCAGCGCCAGGCCGTAGGGGCGCGGGGCGTTCAGCGCCTCGTTGGTGCGCTCGGCCTCGTACTCGGCGATCATCTTTTTGCCGCCGCCGCTGTAGCCGGTCAGGCTCGTCACGTTCAGGTGCGCGGCCTTAGGGATGATCCCCAGCTCCACCAGCGGCGCGACGGGCGCGATAAAGCCGGTGGCGTGGCAGCCCGGCACGGCGACGCGGGTCGCGGTTTTCAGTGCCTCGCGGGTGCCGTGCAGCTCGGGCAGGCCGTAGACCCAGCCGGGCGCGGTGCGGTGCGCCGTGCTCGTGTCGAGAATACGCACATCGTCCCGCAGCAGCGGCACGACCTCACGCGCGGCGTCGTCCGGCAGACAGAGGAACGAGAGGTCGCTCTCATTGATGACCGCCGCCCGTGCGCGGACATCCTTGCGGTCCGCCTCGGAGATTTTCAGAATTTCAAATTCGTCCCGTTCCGCCAGCCGATCCGCAATGCGCAGACCGGTGGTCCCGGAGGAACCGTCCACGAAGATTTTGTACTTTCCCATTGTTACACCCCTTACTTCCAAAGGCTTCCGCCGTGGGGCTGCGCCCGCAGGCGGCTGATGAGGGCAAAGTTCGCGTGGCCTCCCTTTTAACGGGCAACCTCCGCAGGCTCTCCCCTCATCCGTCCGCGGGCGGGGCCGCGGACACCTTCTCCCCCAGGGGGAGAAGGCTCCGTCATTTTTTACTTACTTGCCCACACAGAACGTCTCAAAAACTTCCTCTATCGTTGCGTCGTTGGCGTTTTCTCCTGTCAAATCAAACAGCGCCTGCAAGGCGTCCGTCAAACACACCGCGGCGGCGTCCAGCCCAAAGCCGTTCTGCCGCGCCGCAATCGCTTCCGCCAGTGCATCTCTCGCGCGGGTCGCAGCGGCCAATTGGCGGGCACTGCATAGCTGCGCAGCCTCCGGGTCCAGCTGCGCTGTGCCTAACAAATCCGCAACCGCATCCGTCAGGGCCTGCAGGCCGACGGCATCCCGCGCACACATCGGGACGATCTTCTTAAAATACGGCTCCAATGTTCCACGTGGAACATCCGTCTCCCCCGCCAGGTCCTGCTTATTCAAAACCGCGATGGCCGGGCGGCCCTGGCATCTGCGGGCCAGCTCCAAATCATCATCAGACAACGGTTGTGCGGCGTCGAACACGGCCAGCACCAGCCCGGCCTCGTCGAGCTTGCGCCAGCTGCGGCGGATGCCCTCGGCCTCGATGGCGTCGCCGTCCGCGCCCACCTCACGCACACCGGCGGTGTCAAACAGGTTCAGCCGCACGCTGCCCAGCTGCACGGCCTGCTCCACAATATCGCGGGTCGTACCGGCCACGGGCGTGACAATGGCACGGTCAAACCCGGCCAGCAGGTTCAGCAGTGTGCTTTTGCCCACGTTGGGCCGCCCCAGCAGCACACAATCCACGCCATGGCGCAGCACCGCGCCCGCGCTGTAGCCGGAAATCAGCGCGTCCAGCGCGGCCTTTTGCTCGGTCAGCGTCCCGACAAACGCCGCGTCGGACAGCTCGGGCACGTCCTCCTCGGGGTAATCGACCCAGGCGGTCAGGTGGGCGTTCAGCGTTTGCAGCGCGGTCTGTATCTTACCGATGCGCTTTGCCAGCCGCCCGTCCAGCGCGGATTTTGCCAGCGCAGCCCCCTGCCGCCCGTTCGCGGCAATGACCTCCATCACGGCCTCGGCCTGCGTCAGCGACATCCGCCCGTTTTCCAGTGCGCGGCGGGTGAACTCTCCCGGTCCGGCAGGCGCGCAGCCCGCGGTGATGAGCGCTTCTAACAAACCGTCCGCCATGGCCGTGCCGCCGTGGACGGACAGCTCAATAACGTCCTCACCGGTGTAGGAGTGCGGTGCGCGGAAAAACAGCGCCACGCACTCGTCCATCTCGGCCCCGTGCAGCAGGTAGTGGCCCAGCATGGCGGTGTAGCCCTTCGCGTCGGCCACGCTTTTCCCCTGCCGCACCGGCGCAAAGATTTTGCCGACGATGCCGTAGGCGTCCGGCCCGGACACGCGGACGGTGGCAATGCCGCCCTCGCCCGGTGGCGTCGCCAGTGCGCAGATCGTTGTGTGCAGATGTTCCATGTGGAGCGCTCCTTTTTTGTGATGGGAATACTTTAGAATACCATGAATACGCGGTGTTTTTCCAGCCTTTTTTATAAAAAAGGCTTCGGCGAAAAAATTTCAAATGCTTGTAGGGAGGGGTCTTGACCCCTCCGTGCCCGTGAAAGGCATGGCAAACTTCCCGGAGCGGTCAAGACCGCTCCCTACAAATCCACCAAAAAGGAGAGGCCGACCCGCGGCCTCTCCCCTGTATTGGTTTATTCTTCGGTCTCGTTCTCGGGGGCTGCGTCCTCCGCGGCCTCCTGCGCCAGTTCTTCCGCTTCGATGGCCGCCAGCTCCTCGGGGGTCGGGTCGGTCTCGCCGGTATCCTCGATTTTTGCGGTCTCGGCGTCGTTGTCGCGGTCCACGCGGGCGACCACGGCCACCTTGTCGTCCTCGACCAGGCGCATGACGCGGACACCGCTGCCGTAGCGGCTCTGGACGTTGATGTCCGCCGCATGGATCCTGATCAGAATGCCGTTCTGGCTGATGAGGATCAGATCGTCGGTGTCATCCACGATCTTGATGCCCGCCACGTTGCCGTTAGAGTAGTTGCGGATGCCCAAGCCGCCGCGCTTCGTGATGCGGTAGTCGTCAATGCGGCTGCGGCGGCCCTTGCCCTCCTCGCTGATGGTCAGCACGTTCGCACCCGGGCGGCAGACGCCTGCACCGACGACATAGTCGCCCTCGCGCAGCTTGATGACGCGGACGCCGTGGCCGGTACGGCCCATCGAGCGGGCGCCGTCCTCGGTAAAGCGGATGGCCGCGCCGTCGTGGGTGGCAACAATGATCTCGTCGTCACCCTTGGTCAGGTGGCTCCACACCAGACTGTCGCCCTCGTTCAGCGCGATGGCGATCAGGCCCATCTTGCGGATGTTGCGGAACTGGGACAACGGCGTGCGCTTGATGAGGCCCTGCTTCGTCACCATCGTGGCGTAGGTGTTGTCCTCGTCCACGCCGGCCTTCTGCTGCAGCATCAGCGTGACCTTCTCGCCCTCCTGCAGCTGCAGCAGGTTCACAATATGGCTGCCCTTGGCCGTGCGGCTGCCCTCGGGCACCTGATAGCCCTTCAGGCGGTAGACGCGGCCCTGGTTCGTCATAAACAGCATATAATCATGCGTAGAACCGACAAAAAGTTCCTCGGTGAAGTCGTCGTCCTTCTGGGTCATGCCCTGCACGCCGCGTCCGCCGCGGTTCTGTGCCTGGTAGGTGTCCAGCGTCGTGCGCTTGATGTAGCCCTCATGGGTCAGCGTAAAGACGCAGGTCTCCTCGGGAATCAGGTCCTCAATATCGACCTCGCCGGAGACGGTCTCGATGGAGGTGCGGCGCTCGTCGCCGTACTTGTCGGCCAGCGCGGTCAGGTCGGTCTTGACGATGCGCTTGACGTGCTCGTCGTTGGCCAGAATGTCCTCATAATCGGCGATGGCCTCGCGCAGCTCGCCCAACTCCTGCTCGATTTTTAGGATCTCCAGACCGGCCAGACGGCCCAATTGCAGCTTGACAATGGCGTCCGCCTGCAGCTCGTCAAAGCCGAAGTTGTCCATGACGGCCTGCCGCGCCTCGGCAAAGCCGCCCTTGCAGGCGCGGATCGTCGCGATGATCTCATCGACAATGTCAACGGCCTTGTGCAGGCCCTCGAGGATGTGCTCGCGCTCCTTTGCCTTCTTCAACTCAAACGCGGTGCGGCGGCGGATGACCTGCATCTGGAACTCAATATAGCGCTCCATCATGGTTTTCAGGCTCATGATCTTGGGCACGCCGTCGTCCAGCGCCAGCATGATGACGCCGACGGTGTCCTGCAGCTGGGTGAAGCGGTAGAGCTGGTTCAGCACGACCTGGGGGTTCGCGTCCTTCTTGATCTCAATGACGATCTTCATGCCGGTGCGGCTCGAGGACTCGTCGTTCAGGTCGCTGATGCCTTCGATGCGCTTATCCTTGACAAGGTCAGCGATGGACTCGATCAGGCGGGTCTTGTTGACCATGTAGGGTATTTCCGAAATCAGGATCTCGTAGCGCCCGTTCTTTTTCTCGATGATCTCGGCACGGCCCCGCAGCGTGATTTTGCCGCGGCCCGTGGCGTAAGCAGCGCGGATGCCGCTGCGGCCCATGATGATGCCGCCCGTCGGGAAGTCGGGGCCCTTGACGTACTCCATCAGCCCGGCCAGGTCGATTTCGGGGTCGTCCATCAGGGCGACCATGCCGTTGACGATCTCGCGCAGGTTGTGGGGCGGGATGTTCGTCGCCATGCCGACGGCGATACCCTGGCTGCCGTTGACGAGCAGGTTCGGGAAACGGCTGGGCAGGACGTGGGGCTCCTTCTTGGTCTCGTCAAAGTTGGGGTCCCAGTCGATGGTGTCTTTTTCAATGTCGGTCAGCATCTCGCAGGCCATCTTGGACATGCGGGCCTCGGTGTAACGGTAAGCAGCCGGGGGGTCGCCGTCCACGGAGCCGAAGTTGCCCTGGCCGTCCACAAGCGGGTAACGCAGGCTGAAATCCTGCGCCAGACGCACCATGGCATCATAGACCGAGGCGTCGCCGTGCGGGTGGTACGAGCCCAGCACCGCACCGACGGTATCGGCAGATTTGCGGTAGGGGTGCTGCGGGTCGTTGCCGCGCTCGTGCATCGTGTACAGGATGCGGCGGTGGACGGGCTTCAGGCCGTCGCGCACATCGGGCAGAGCACGCGCCACGATAACAGACATCGAGTAGTCAAGGAACGCCGTCTCGATTTCCTGCTTTACATCGCGCACAATGACCTTCGTACCGGACCCCGGCACCATGATGATGTTTTCTTCCATTGTATCACCTTAACTATCTATTACGTTACAAAAACTTTACGCTTTTCCGTCCAACACCCATTGCAACGGGTTGTTGTCGATATATTTCCATGTTTCTTCAAAATCGAGTTGGTTGCGGATGATGTGGTCGTGGTAGGACTGCTGCCATAAGGGCCGCTTGCATTTGCGGCTGACACCGGATTTGTACTGCCCTATAATGGTTGACACTGTAGGGAGGGGTCTTGACCCCTCCGCAGCAGCCTCCCGGCAGCCCAGCGCCAATAAGATATGCAGATGATCCGGCATTATGGCATAATTCAAAATTTCCACATTAGGAAAATGATTTGGTATTTCCAGCAAATCATGTTCAGCAATTGACCCATACGGCATCAGCGTAACTTCCGCGCGCACGGAGGGGTCAAGACCCCTCCCTACAATCTCAGATAAGATTCTTTCACGATTTTGCGTACACAGCGTAATGAAATAAACCTTTTGAGAGGCATAATCATAGTTGCGCAGCCGCATCCATTTTCGTTTCGGAAACACATTGTCCATAGACTACCAATGTTCCACATGGAACATTACACATCCAAATTCGCGTACTTTGCGTTCCTCTCAATAAACTGCCGTCTCGGCTCGACCTGCTCGCCCATCAGGATGCTGAACGCCTCGTCCGCACGCTCGGCATCCTCGATTTTGATCTGCACGATGACGCGGTTGTCGGGGTTCATCGTGGTCTCCCACAGCTGGTCGGGGTTCATCTCGCCCAGACCTTTGTAGCGGTTGACCTTCGCGCCGGGCATTTCGGCGCTCAACAGCTTCATTTCGTCGTCGTTGTAGGCGTACTTGACGGTTTGGCCCTTCTGCAGCTTGAACAGCGGCGGCTGGGCGACGTAGACATAGCCGTGGTCGATCAGCGGGCGCATATAGCGGAAGAAGAAGGTCAGCATCAGCGTGCAGATATGCGAGCCGTCCACATCGGCATCGGCCATGATGAAGATCTTATGGTAGCGGACTTTGCTAATATCAAACTCGTCACCGATGCCGGTGCCCAGCGCAGTCACGACGGGCATCAGCTTGTCGTTGCCGTAGATACGGTCCGCGCGGGCCTTTTCGACGTTCAGCATCTTGCCCCACAGAGGCAGGATGGCCTGAATGTTGGAGTCACGGCCCATCTTGGCCGAGCCGCCTGCAGAATCGCCCTCCACGATGAACAGTTCGGTCTTGGAGGGGTCTTTTTCGTGGCAGTCGGCCAGCTTGCCGGGCATACGGTTGGATTCCAGCGCGCTCTTGCGGCGCACCAGCTCGCGGGCCTTTTTGGCGGCGGCGCGGGCGCGGGCAGCCTGGGTCGCTTTTTCCAGAATTGCCTTCGCGACGGCGGGGTTCTCCTCAAAGAACTCGGTCAGCGCCTTGTAAACCACATTGTTGACCAGGCCCTTGATGAAGGTGTTGCCCAGCTTCGCCTTCGTCTGGCCTTCAAACTGCGCCTCCTGCAATTTCACACTGACGACGGCAATGATGCCCTCGCGGGCGTCGGGGCCGGACAGGTTCTCGTCCTTGTCCTTCAAAATGCCCTTGGCACGTCCATATTCGTTCAGCACGCGGGTCAGGGCCAGCTTAAAGCCCTCCTCGTGGGTGCCGCCCTCGGGGGTGTGGACGTTGTTGGCAAAGCTCAAAAGCAGCTCGTTGTAGCTGTTGTCGTAGTATTGCAGTGCGACCTCGGCCACAGCGCCCTGGCCCTCGCCCTTCATATACATGACCTGCGGGTGCAGCGGCGTTAAGTCGCGGCGCTCGCACAGGTAGCTGACGAAGGAGCGGATGCCGCCCTCGTAGCACATCGTCTCGGTGCGCATCTCGCCGGACTGCTCGTCCTGGGGGCGGTCCGCGTCGGGGCGCTCGTCGGTCAGGGTGATCTTGACACCGGCGTTCAGGAACGCTTCCTCGCGCAGGCGCTTGAGCAGCGTTTCATAGCGATAGAGCGTCGTTTCCTGGAACATCTCCGGGTCGGGCTTAAAGGTGACTGTCGTTCCGGTAGAAGCCGCCGCGCCGATTTTTTTCAGGTCGCCGTCCGGCTTGCCGCGCTTGAAGCTCTGCTCATACTCGGCCCCGTCGCGGCGCACGCGGACGGTCAGCCACTCGGACAGGGCGTTGACGACGGACGCGCCGACGCCGTGCAGACCGCCGGCCACTTTATAGCCGGAGTCCTCGCCGCCGAACTTGCCGCCGGCGTGCAGCACGGTGTAGACGACGGTCACAGCCGGGATGCCCAGCTTGGGCTGGATGTCCACGGGGATACCGCGTCCGTTGTCCGAGACCTCAATGATGTTGCCGGGCTTGATGGTCACTTCAATATGGGTGCAGTATCCGGCCAGTGCCTCGTCGATGGCGTTATCGACGATCTCATAGACCAGGTGGTGCAAACCGCGCGGGCCGGTGGAACCGATGTACATACCGGGGCGGATACGCACGGCCTCGAGTCCTTCGAGCACCCTCAGATCGGAGGCCTCATAATGCTCGGGGGCCATGGATTCGTCAAGTTCGCCTTCGGTCAATTCCGCATTGTTGATGCGTTCCGCAGCCGCCTTCAGCTGCTCCTCTTTGCTGGTTTCGTCTGCCAACAGGCTTCCTTCCGTGACTACAGGGTCAACCTCCGTCATGAAGGTCATTCACGGAGGCGATATGGCTTACGAGGCCCGTAAAGGGCTCTTCTGGCCATTTGACCATACTGCATGTGATTTTACTCGTCTAACCCGACGAGCGCCATAGCGAGGCTTCTGCGAATTTGTTTGGTATCTTGGCTACCGCCGCCGAGCCCATTTGCGCGTGTATCCGGCGGCCGGTCCGGTCACGCGAATCTCGGCGATGGTCAATCCTTTGAGATTGCGACGGATGGTATCGGTAAGTTGGGGGATAAGGTAGGTCAGCTGCGTGGCCCAGACCGTGGATTCGGCACGGATGGTCAGTACGCCGTCCGTGAAATCGGCGACTGCCGAATGGCTGGCGATGGCCTGTCCCACCACTTGGTCCCAATGGTTGCGCAATTGCGCAAGCTTCATATTCGCCGCCCAGACGCCATTGCCGGCGATGGTGGTCATCACGCTGCCCAGTTCAGCCGGATCGCGCCCCGGTTTGCCGAAGTTTTCGATGGCCTCTTCACGGCGGCGTCTGTAGTCCTTCAAGGTCGCCCCGCGACGGGAGAGCCGCTCGAATATTTCGGCCGGCAGTTTGGTCTCGTCCAGGTTGAGTTGGCGGGCGATCGGCGGGTTCATGACACTTTCCGTTCTACGGACGCGCTGTCCACCGCGGGTTTTCCGTCATACTTACCCAAACTCTCGTTTTCCCGCGAATCGGACAAATTGCCCAGAGTTGGCAATATCACGGAAGCTGGTTCGTCCAGTGCGGCCACGTCGATGCGATGGGCCGATTCATAGTCGGGTACATCGCCTTCAGCGGCCACGGTAATCAGCACCTGATCCTGTTTTCTGGCGAAATCAAGAATCTGCGTGCGCCGGCTGTCGTCAAGCTGGGCGAACACATCATCGAGAATCACAATCGGCTGCAATCCCAACCGGTCACGCACGATTTCAAACAATGCCATTTTCAAGGCCAACGCCATCGTCCACATCTCGCCGTTCGAAGCGAATTCGCGGGCTGGCATGTCGTTGAGCCGCAATGTCAGATCATCGCGCTGCGGGCCGATCAGATTCTGCCCACGGGCCACTTCGCCGGGGTAGATGCACTGGAAATGACGGCTGATTTCCGCGGCCGGCTCGTCGAACAGAAGCACCTCGTCGAAGGACGGCTCATACACCAGGTCGGCCTGTTCCTCTTCGCCCGCCAGCGAAGCATAGATGCGGGTGAACGGCTCGCGCAGCAGTCCGATCACATCGTTCCGGTCCTTGGTCAATTGCACGCCGAGGGCGATGAATTGGCCGGTCCACACTTCCAGACCGCTCAGCACGGCCTGACGCCCGTATTCGGGATCGATGCCGGAACCGTCGGACAGCTGTTTGAGCAATGCGGCACGCTGTTTGGCAACGTGCGTGAACTGTTGCAACGACTGCGCATAACGGGGCAACAGCAGCGAAGCCGCCTGGTTGAGGAAGTTCCGTCGGGTGGCCGGATCGCCAGACACCAACCGCTGGTCTTCGGGGGTAAAGGACACGGAGGGGACCAAACCCACGATATCCCTCATATATTGCGATTTTCCGCCGTCCACGCGCGCCCTGTTGGCGCCTCGCGCGGCGATGGTGATCTCATATGTGCGCTGTTCGCCCGCATCTTCGACGTTGGCCCGGACAGTGGCGGAAGGGTGGCCTTTTTCGACCAGCGGCAGCGATGACGAGGTGCGGTGGCTGGAGCCGGTGGACAGCACTTCCACGGCTTCCACAATATTGGTTTTCCCTAGACCGTTCGAGCCTTGGAGAATGTTGATTCCCGGTTCGAAATCAAGCACGCAATGGTCCCATGACCGGTAATGGTCGAGCGCGATACGGGAGATATGCATGAAAACCGGGATTCCTTGAAGGCGATGGCATGGTGGCCCGGACGGGAACTTGCCGTCCGGGCCACAGGTGGAACGAAATCAGTTGTTGAAGCGCATCGGAACGAGCAGGTAACGGTAGTCCATGGATTCGTCGGAATCCGCTTCCTGCTGGCCGTTGAATTCCACGGGCTTGACCGCGGTGGTCATCTTCATGCGCACGAACGGCTCGCTGATGGCGCTCAGGCCGTCGACCAGATAGGAGGGGTTGAACGCCACGGTGATGTCCTCGCCGTCCATGTCGATGTCGAGAATCTCCTTCGCCTGTGCTTCGTCGGCGGTGCCGGCCGACAGCGTCAGCTCCTGGCCGGAGAAGACCATGCGGATCGGGGCGTTGCGTTCGGCGACCAGCGAAACGCGCTTGATGGCGTCGATGAGGGCCTGCTTGTTGATGACGGCATGAATCGGGTATTCATCGGCATACAGGCGGTCAACGGCCGGGAATTCGCCGTCGATGAGCTGGGAGGTGGACACGCGGCCGGCGTTCTCGAAGCCCAGCAGGGACGGGTTGTCCGCATCGAAATCGATGGTGACGTTCTGATGCTCGTCCAGCGAACGCGCCATGTCGCGCAGCAGCGAGCCACGGACCAAAGCGGTGGTGCTGATGGTCACATCCTCCGGCGTCCAGGTGAAGCTGGAACGGGCCAGACGGAAACGGTCGGTGGAGCTCATGATGACCTTGTCGCCCTGGAACTGGACGCGGATGCCGGTGAGCACCGGACGGTTCTCCTCACGGGAGACCGCGACGGACGCCTGGTTGACGGCCTGAGCGAAGGTGGGGGAGTCCACCTGGCCCAGTTTCGTCGGCACCACGGGCAGATCCGGATATTCGCTTTCCGGCATGAGCTGCATGGTGAAGGTCGACTTGCCCGACGTGATGGTCATCGTGGAACCATCGGTGGAAAGATAGGTTTTCGCAGCGGGCAGAGACTTGGTGATGTCGGCAAGCAGTTTGCCCAGCACCAGAACGCTACCGGCCTCGTCCACGCCGGCTTCGATGTGGTGGCGTGCGGAAATGGCGTAGTTGAAGGCGGAAAGCTGGAGTGTGCCGTCAATGGCTTCCAGACGGATGCCCGCCAGAATCGGGGTTGCGGGACGTGCGTCGATGACACGTGTGGTCCATGCCACGGCATCGGCAAGAGCTTGGGAATTGACTTCGACTTTCATGGGGTATTCCTCGTTTCGTTCGATCTACATGCCATTCTAGCGATAAGAGCAACGACGACGAAAGCGTGGGGAATTCCCCGCATTACGAGAATGACGATGAAAGTAAGAAAAATGTACTTTCGTAATAATAAGCCCTGTGGATAGTGTGGATAAGCTCGTTCAGCCCAAGCGCAGCAACGTCTCAGCACGAGGCGACATCTGTGGATAACTTCTGAGTCGAATGTGGATAAGAGCATGGGTTATCCACAGGCTCATGGCCGCGCAAAACTTATCCACAATTCACTGTGAATAATCCACGAGCCATCCACTGCCGTTTTCCGTGTTTCCAACGGCTTTTCCACAGACCTTTCCCCGAAATGTGGATATGTATGTGGAAAACTCGATGTACAAGAAATTATGTCCGGGCGTGTCACGCGGATAGTAAAAAAGCTGGTAAATAATTTACCAGCCTAAGGAAAACCGTTGGAAATACGCCGTTTGTTGTGGTTGCTTCCGTTACTTGTCGTTGGAACGCTGCTTGAGCTGCAGAGTCAACTCGGTCACGTAGTTGTAGATCTCCTGCTTCTCCTGCATCTCGTCGTTGATGCGCGTATACGCGTGCATCACGGTGGTGTGGTCCTTGCCACCGAAGACCAGGCCGATGTCGTTGAGGCTCATGCTGGTCAGCTCGCGTACCAGATACATGGCGATCTGGCGTGCCAGCGCGATCTTCTTGGTACGCGAACGGCCGACGATGTCGTCGAACGTCAAATAGAAGTACTTGGCCACCTGCGTGATGATGTCCGCGGGCTTGATTTCCACGTCGGTGGTGAAGAAGTCCTGCAAAGTCTGTTCCGCAAGGGCTTTGGTGACCGGCTGGTTGCTCAGCGACGCCATGGCGGTCACACGGTTCAGCGCGCCTTCCAGCTCGCGGATGTTCTCGGTGAACCGTTCCGCGATCAGGTTGAACACGTCGTTGGGAATATTGGAGCCGTTCATGGTGGCGATCATGCGCAGAATGGCGATTCGCGTCTCCAGATCCGGCGGTTTGACGTCCACGGTCAGGCCCGATTCGAAGCGGGAGATTAGACGTTCGTTGAAGCCCTGCAGGTCCTTCGGCGGCACATCGGAGGCGATCACGATGCGCTTGTTGGCCTGATGCAGGGTGTTGAACGTGTGGAAGAACTGCTCAAGGGTCGCGTCCTTGCCGCTCAGGAACTGGATATCGTCGATGAGCAGCACGTCGACCTCGCGGTAGCGGCGGTTGAATTCCTTGATCTGGCCGGAACTTTGGTTCGTATCGGCCAGAGCCTCGATGAATTCGTTGGTGAATTCCTCACTGGTGACGTAGCGGACCTTCAGATTGGGGTCCTTGACCAGCGCGTAGTTGCCGATGGCGTTCAGCAAATGGGTTTTGCCCAGGCCGGAGCCTCCGTAGATACACAACGGATTGAAATCATGGCCGGAACCCTCCGCCACGGCCAGCGCCACGGTACGTGCGAAACGGTTGGAATCGCCGGGCACGAAGGTGTCGAAGGTGGCGTTCTTGTTCAAATGCGTTTCGGGGTCGAGCAGCGGCCTGTTCTGGCCGCTCTGGAAATGGTCCTGTTCCGGCGGCATCGTCGCGGGAATCGGCAACTGGCCCTGCATCGTCTCGTTCGCAGGGGACTTCGCCGGCGATTTCGCGGGGGAGAAGCGCGGATAGATTTCCTCCGGCTGTTCCTCCGTTTTCGGCTTCATTTCAACGATTTTGAAGGCGGGGAAGATGTCCTGTTCGGCGGATTCGCGCAACGCCTCCATCAACGGCTTGTTCAATTCGGTCTGCAAAGCCTGCTGAGCCGCCTCACTGGGCACGCACAGCATGATGGTCGGGCCCCACATGCCTTCGGGATAGACGTTCTCCAGCCAGCTTTTGTCACGTACGGACAGCGACGGATTCTGGTGCAGCAGGGCCAAAGCGTCGGACCACACCCCACGAGCCTGCTCGAGAGGATCTGTTGTCGTGTTATCAGCCACGGATAATCCTTTCTCGACAGACGTACCACTGATGTGCAACTGTATATTTGTACTCTCTTTTCCCCGAGTTATCCACCGGCGTGCGTGTTGAAAAGATTGAAATGTGAATAACATTGTTGTAGTTTGTGGATAACTTTTGTGGGGAATTCGGCGGAATCGCAACGATTATGTGGATTGTTTTATGCGGGGAATCCCCATGAAAATGTGAAGAAAAATGAACGACGCGACAATCTGTTCAGGGGTCAGAGTAATTTAGTAGAGCTTGACTCATGAGGAGCCGTGCCTTGGCATGGCTAAAAACACCGGGAGCATTAATTATGAAGAGGACATTCCAGCCGAACAACCGCCGTCGCCACATGAAGCACGGTTTCCGTCAGCGCATGCGCACCCGCGCAGGCCGCGCTCTGATCAACCGTCGCCGCGCCAAGGGCCGCAAGTCCCTCGCTGCCTGATTTTTTAGTGGCATAGAGCGGTGGAACGGCTGAAAAGCCATCGCGATTTTGTTGCGGTGCTCAAACGCCGTCGTAGGGTATCGCGAGAAGACATCGTCGTGCATTATCTGATGCACGACGATGTCGTAACGGGCGATACAGCGACGGTGCAAGGCCGCCGTGTCGGCTTGGCCGTTTCCAAAGCTGTTGGCAACGCGGTCACGCGCAACGCCGTGAAAAGGCGTTTCCGTGTGCTTGCACGAAAGTACGAATCACTATTACCTGAATCCTGCGATATCGTGTTGCGTGCCAAGCCAAGTGCCGCACGTGCCGATTTCCTGTCGCTTGAGCAGCAGATGGCATCGTGTTTCGAAGCGGTGAAGCGTAAAACCGCTTCCCGGCAATGAGCAAGGGGCATCATCGCAATTGGATGGTGCGGCTCATCCGCTGGTATCAGAAACATATTTCCGCCCATACCGCACCTCGGTGCCGGTATTATCCCAGCTGCTCCAATTATGCGATTCAGGCGATTGAACGATTTGGCTGCCTTAAAGGTGGCCTTCTTGCGTTATTACGCCTTCTTCGTTGCAACCAGTGGAACCGTGGAGGAATCGACGACGTTCCACAGCTCTATTCCTTGTTTTACAGATGTTCGTGGTCGAAGGCACATGAGGAGCCTCGTCTCACGCCTCTGGATGTAGATGAACCTATAGGCGATAAGGAGAATGGCCTGTAATGAATCAAGATCAATTCCTCCTCGATAGTGGTTTCTGGGGCTGGCTGTACAAGCTCCTGTACCCCGTCGAGTGGCTCATGACGCAGATTATGGCCGGATTCCACCGATTCATGGTGATGCTGGGCATGAACGAGATCGGTTTCTCGTGGGTCATGTCCATCGTGTTCCTGGTGATTGTGGTCCAGGCGTGCGTGTTCCCGCTGTTCTACAAGTCCATGAAGGGCATGCGCAAGATGCAGGCCCAGATGGCCGTTTTGCAGCCCAAGATGCAGCGCATCCAAAACAAGTACAAGGGCAAGAACGATCCCGCCAGCAAAGAGGCTTTGCAACGCGAGATGATGAAGCTCTACCAGGACAACGACGCGAACCCGATGGGCGGCTGCACGTCGATGCTGCCTATGTTCGTGCAGGGTCCTGTGTTCATGTGCATGTTCTACACCCTGTCGGCCATTCCATACATCGCCCGTGGCAAGTTCAGGAACGGTTCCGGCCTCGGCGCCTTCGACATCGCCACCGCCAAGCAGTTCACCTCCACCAACGTGTTCGGCGTGAACGTGGCCGAGAACTTCACCACTGCCGACATCCACGGCAAGATCATCATCGGCATCTTCGTGGCGTTGATGTGCTTCTGCCTGTGGCTCATGCAGTACAACAGCATGAAGCGCAACATGGCCCAGAGCGCTGCGAACAAGCAGACTGAAATGATGCAGAAGATGATGCTGTGGATGTTCCCGATCATGTACATCTTCTCCGGCGTCGCCATGCCGTTCGCAGTGCTGGTGTACTGGCTGACCAACAACATCTGCAACCTGCTGCGTTCCGTCTGGCAGATCCACGTCTTCCCGACTCCGGGATCCCCGGCCGCCGAAGCGAAGGAAAAGCGCGACCACGCCCACGAGAACGCCCGCCGCGCCAAGGCCGGTCTGCCGTCCCTCGAAGAGGAGGAGCTGCAGAAAGCCAAGAAGGCCGCGGAGGCGAAGGAAAAGAACGGCTTCCAGCGTCAGCAGCCAAGCCGCAAAAAGAAGAAGAAGAAATAACATCAAGTGTGTGTCCTGTGTTTCACGTGAAACGCAGGACACACCGCTTTTGTATCGGGCGAATCGCCCATATGATACAACCCAATCAGTAGACTTTCAGTAGACTTGAAATAATACGAACCCCGCTCAAAGGAGTAAAACACCATGGCGCAGGATGCTGAGAAAACCATCGATCAGCTCAATGACGAAGCTGACATCGCTGCCGATTACCTTGAAGGATTGCTTGACATCGTCGACTACGAGGGCGATATCGAAATGGGCGTGCGCAACAACCGTCCAACCGTGCAGATCGTTGCCGACGACGACACCGACATCAAACATCTGATCGGACGCAACGGCGAAGTCGTGGACGCCCTGCAGCAGCTCACCCGACTCGCCGTACAACAGAAGACCGGCGAGCGGTCCCACCTCATCGTGGACGTGGACGGCTATCTGAAGCGCAAGCGCCAGCGCCTGCACGACCTTGCGCTGGATGCCATCGACGAGGCGCGCGAGACTGGCGAGCCGGTGGACCTGAAGCCGATGAACTCCTTCGAACGCAAGATCATCCATGATGTGGTGCGCGAGGAAGGCATGAAGTCTCGGTCCCATGGCGAAGAACCGCATCGTTACGTCACGGTGTACGTCAAGGCTTCCGCAGCCGATGACGCCGACGAGATCGACGAAGCCTGAAATAGTTTCACGTGAAACATGAAGCGTCGCGAGTTTCTCGCGGCGCTTTTTTGATGCCTGTAGATTAGGATGGTGTGCATGAGTGATGTGAATGACGAATTGGATGGGTCGCCGATTCTTGAGGAAGTGCTTGGCGATGCATTGGGCAAGTTGAAGGTGTTTCACGTGAAACTTGCTGCGGAAGGAGAGCCGCGCGGGCTGATAGGGCCACGCGATGTCGGTATTATTTGGGAACGGCATATTCTGAACTCCGCGGCCATCGTACCGTTCATCCGTGAAGCAACGGCCAAGAGGCAATTCAAGACGGTGGCGGATATCGGCAGTGGTGGAGGATTCCCCGGTATCGTGGCGGCCGCCTGCCTGCCGGACCACCAGTTCACCTTGGTGGAACCGATGGAACGCCGTATCGAATGGCTTCATGAGTGCGTTGACGAAATGGGATTGGACAATGTCTCGATAGTGCGCTCCCGAGCCAACGCCGTAATCGAAGCCGTCCGCGGTTCGAACGGTGGCCGGAAGGGCAGGGGAGAGGATGCCGTCGATCTCGACGGAAATCCCATCCCGGTCAAGCATCCGTTTGCCGTGGTGACCTGCCGTGCGGTCGCGCCGATGGCCAAACTATCCGGATGGACGCTGCCGTTGCTGGACAAAGGCGGACGGCTGGTTGCCCTGAAAGGACGATCCGCGCAGGAGGAAATCGTCAAGGCCACCAAAGAGATCTCCAAAAACGGCGGTATCCATCCCCGCGTGGTGGAGGCCGAGGTCGGTCCGGGTCTGGAACCGACGCATGTGCTGATGGTGGACAAGCGATAAGTTATCCACAAAATCGCGTGAGTTATCCACAGTATCCACAATCGCGGAAATGTGTTACGAAGCATCTTGAAGAAGCTTGGAATTGCAACGATTGTTCTGTGGATAACTTTTGGGTGGTCGGATGAGTTATCCACCAACTATCCACCGTTGTTCACAATGGTGCACATGGCCGTGAACAGGTGAAAATCTGTCCACCCAAATGATGAAACTTGATTGTTGAATATGTATAGGAAGGCTAGTTCATGACTGGACCTGAAGAACCAGACAATTTGACGTCGATGGAATCCGCCACGGAAACCATCAAGCGAATCTTCGAAGGCTCGACATCCCCCGTAGGCGCGCAAATCGCTGATGAATCGACGCGATACAAGGCATTGGAGCATGCGGTCTGCCCGAAGCCGGCCGAAACACGCCTGATCGCAGTCGCCAACCAGAAAGGTGGCGTCGGCAAAACCACATCCGCGGTGAACCTGTCCGCGGCCTTGGCCCGTTTCGGATGCAAGGTCCTGCTTATTGATATGGATCCGCAGGGCAACGCCTCCACGGCATTGGGTGCCCCGCACGCCTCCGGTCAGCCTTCGGTGTATGACGTCATCGAAGGACGCAAGCGCATCGCGGAAGTCAAGTGCACGTGCCCTGATTTCGACAACCTCGACGTGGTCCCCGCATCCATCGATTTGAGTGGCGCCGAACTTGAGGTCGCCGACATGGCGGACCGCAACTCGCTGCTGAAGAACGCGGTGGACGAGTTCCTCGCCACCAGCGAAGAGCATTACGATTACGTGATCATCGACTGCCCGCCGAGCCTGGGTCTGCTGGTGATCAACGCCATGTGCGCCGTGCACGAAATGCTGATTCCGATTCAGGCCGAGTATTACGCCTTGGAAGGTTTGGGCCAGCTCATCAACACCATCGGACTGGTGCAGGAACATTACAATCCGTCGCTGCTGGTCTCCACGATGCTCATCACCATGTACGACAAGCGCACGCTGCTGAGCCGCGAAGTGCATGGGGAAGTGAAGAAGCACTATCCGACAATCGTGCTCGACACCACCATTCCGCGCACGGTGAAGATTTCCGAAGCGCCAAGCTTCAACCAAAGCGTGATCGCATACGACCCCAAGGGCATGGGTGCGATCGCGTACTGCGAAGCCGCGCTGGAACTTTCGCGTCGTTCCGATACGGTGCTGCAGGCAATCGATGCAAGAAGGAATGAGAACTGATCATGGCAACTAAGTCGCGTTTGGGTAAAGGTCTTGGCGCACTGTTTCCTTCTCTTCCGGGGGAGCCGCAGCATCAGGAGCATGCGGCGCCTGCCGCTGCCGCCAAGGAAGTCAAGGCTTCCAAGACTGATGGGCATGTGGAGTCCAAGAGCGCGTCCGCTACCGCACAGGCATCGGTGAACGCCGTGCAGGGGATGAAGCATGCTGTTTCACGTGAAACAACCAAGAAAAACCAGCATCGTCGTGCCAGCATGCCGTCGATTTCGTTGAACGAAAGCGCGCATCCCGCGGACATGTTCTTCGGCTCCACCGCTCAGCCAGCTTCCGAACAGGGCGAGCAGCAGGGGAGTGTTTCACGTGAAACCACGCCGACCGAACATAAGAAGGACGAACCGGAACTGCTTCCCGTGCAGGGTGGATATCTGGTTGAACTGCGTTTGAGCGACGTCGGTCCCAATCTGCATCAGCCACGTACCATTTTCGATGAAGACGACCTGCGCGAGCTAGCCGAATCCATCAAGGAAGTCGGCGTACTGCAGCCAATCGTCGTACGCAAGCGTCCGCAATCGCAAATCGAAGCCGCCCGCAGGGAAGCCGCAGCCAAACCGGCCGAACCGCACAACATGTTCGACGGGCGCATGGATAGCATGTATGAGCTCATCATGGGCGAACGTCGTTGGCGCGCATCGCAGATCGCCGGCCTGAAAACGATTCCGGCCATCGTCAAAACCACCGCCGATGACGACATGCTACGTGACGCACTGCTGGAAAACCTGCATCGCGTCGCGCTGAATCCACTGGAAGAGGCGGCTGCCTACCAGCAGATGATCGACGATTTCGGCCTGACGCAGGCCCAACTGTCCAAGTCGGTGTCAAAATCCCGTCCGCAAATCGCCAACACCTTGCGATTGCTCAACCTGCCGGCCGCCGTGCAAAAGAAGGTCGCATCCGGACTGCTGTCCGCGGGCCACGCGCGTGCGCTGCTGGGACTGCCGACGGAAGCGGATATGGAACAGCTGGCCACGCGCATCATCGCCGAGGGACTGTCCGTACGCAGCACCGAGGAAATCGTGTCGATGAAGGCCGCCGAAAGCGACCAGCCCAAGAAGCCGAAGGCCAGCAAGCTCAATCCGTGGGCTGGTACCCCCGTTCAGGTTGGTCTGGAGCAGCGTTTCGGCACCAAGGTCTCCATCAAGGGATCGAAGAAGCACGGGCGAATCGAAATCGTGTTCAAATCGGAAGACGATATGAAACGCATCGTCGACCTGCTTATGCAGCAGCAGAGCTGAACGAACCGAGCCAATCGAGCTCGGCGAGCGATAATGATTTGAACGATTTGAGCCTTACTTGAGCGAATCGAGATAAGCCTGCGCGTCCAGCGCAGCGCGACACCCCATGCCCGCCGCGCTGATGGCCTGCCGATAGACGCTATCCACGCAGTCTCCCGCGGCGAAAACGCCGGGTTCGCTGGTACGCGTGCTGGCGCCATCGACCGTGATATAACCGGCGGAATCGACGTCTACAAGCCCGTTAAGAAAAGCAGTGGCAGGAGTGTGCCCAATCGCCATGAAAACGCCGTTAGCGGGGATTACAGAGGTCTTTTTGGTGGCGGTGTTGCGCACCTCCACCTCCTGTACGCCGTTCTCGTCGCCGCGAATCTCCTGCACCACAGCGTCAAGCATGAAATCGATTTTCGGATTGCGTTGCGCACGCTCCACCATGATGCGGGAAGCACGGAACGTGGAACGCCTATGAATAAGGGTGACGGACGAGCCGAAACGGGACAGGAAATCAGCTTCTTCGAAAGCGCTGTCGCCGCCGCCGACCACCACAATCGGCTTGTTGCGGAAGAAGAAACCATCGCAGGTGGCGCAGTAGGAGACACCTTTGCCTGCGTATTCCGTCTCGCCTGGCACGCCCAGCTTACGATAGTTTGAGCCTGTTGCGATGACCAGCGCGCGTGCGTCGTACACGTCGCCGCCGTCAAGGGTGACGGTTTTGATGCCGGAATCGGCATTCGAAGCAACCGAAACAACATCGTCCCAAACGATATGCGTGCCGAACCGTTCCGCCTGCTTGCGCATATTGTCCATCAGATCCGGACCCATGATGCCATCGGGAAAGCCTGGGAAATTCTCCACTTCGGTGGTGTTGACCAACTGGCCGCCGGGCGTCAGCGCGCCGGCGACGACCAGCGGCTCGAAGCCGGCGCGGCCAAGATAGATCGCGGCAGTATAGCCAGCCGGGCCGGAACCGATAATCACCACATCACGCATATCACTCATGGTTGCTACTGTAATGCAGTTTCCACGACGGTTGCGGGCGGTTTTGCAGATGGCGTTCAAAAAAGCGTTCAAAAAGGCGTTCAAAAAAGTCAGCTATCCGTCACGTTGTTTCACGTGAAACAAAAAGAGGGTGTGCGGAACAATCCGCACACCCTCCTTGTCTGCCGATGCGTCAGAAAATCTGCACCGAATCGATGTACAGCTGGTTGCCGGGAAGGCTGTCGAACGGCACCCACAAGAGGATGTCCTGGGTCTCCACGGCCTTGTTGAACTTGATTTCGGTGGTGCCGCTGGCGTCGAACTCGAACTGGGCGACCTGTTCACCCTGGTTCGGGCTGGACTTGGCGTTCACGCGAATGTAGCCCTGGCCGCCGGAAGAACGGATCTTGATGACCATGCGATACGCTTTCTGGGGCTGGCTGAGGTGGAGGTAATAACCGTAACCCTGTTGTCCGTCCGGATTGGACAGGAACTGGCGGTTGTCGATCTCATACGGAGTCGTGTTCTCTGGCATCTTCGGTTCCGGAACCTTCCGCACCTTCTTATCCGAAGTCACCACCTTGTCGACGTCCTTCTTGGCGGAATGGTTCTTCTTCGTGGTTTTCTTCGGCTTGCTGGAATCGGAGCTGCCGTTGTCGGAGCTGTTGGCATCGTTGGAATCGTTGTTTGCATCGCTGGCGGAGCTGCTGCCATTGCCGGAATCGCCATTATTGCCGAAAGGCACGTCGTCAAGGTTCATTTCCGGCCACGGATTGTTGGAATTCGTATTGGTGATGCCGTCATCCGGCTTCTTGGTCAAACCATGAATGGCGAATCCCAATGCGACGGCCACCACAATGAACGCGACCACAATGGCCACGACCTTGGTGGTGAGCTTGCCGAACAATTTGGCATTGGCGACCTCGGCCGGACTGGAGGAAGAGGCTTTAGGGGCAAAGCTCGGCGGCACCGCAACGGGGGCTCCGTTTTCGTTCTGATATGCCGCGTCGATCGCTTCCTGCTCCGCCTTCAACGCGCGTGCGGATTCCTCGCCCGGCTCGATGACCCGTCCGTCAGGTCCGATCACCGGAATGCGACCGGTCTTCTCCAATTGCGAATCGTCCGTATGATAATCGCCCTGCGGCGACGGCGTGGAAACACGGATGGGGAAGGAGAACGGCGAATCCACATCTTCGGAGGATCCGTCGAGGTCCTCTTCGCTGAGTAGTTCGCGGCTGTTGTTCCACAGCGATTTCACGGCACCGCCGGTCGCGGCCATACCCTTGGCCAAGGCTTCCTTGCTGTCGGAGAAATCAGTGTGTGGTTCAGGCGCTTCGAACGTCATTTCCGGAATGCTTCCGGTTTCAGCCAGCGTATCGGGCAAGGCGATGGCATCCTGCTCGAGAATCTGCAGCAGGGGCACGTTCACAATCGAGCATTCCGAATCCGCGGACGGTAACGCAATATCGGGGCCGTTAAGCTTCGCCAGCGGCTCGTAGTCGCCCAGCAACGCCTCCAATTCGGCGATGGTGGCCATCGGAACGGTCGGGAAACCGTCCTTCTCCTTGAGATCCAGACCACGCTTGCAAATCACGCGGAACTCCATCGGCACGTTCGGTGAAATCGCGTCAAGATGGTAGTTCGTGGACAGCGTCGACGGCGTGCGCGTCAGCAGGGAATACAGCAGGGAAGCGACCTGGCGAATCGCAAGCTGCTCCTGGTTTTCCACGGATTGCACGCGCGAAGTATCGGCCAGCATGATGCTTACCGGCGCGTCGGCGATTTCAATGCCGTTGCGGGTCAATCGCACGGTGTCCGTGCTGATCGAGAAATGCGTGAGATTGTCTTTCTGCAACACGTGCAGGGCTTCGACGACCTCACCAAGAATGGAACGGATCGCGGTGAAGCTCAGCGGCTTGCTGGACTGCGTGAGATACTCGCTCAACGACATGCCGGCATCGAGCTGCGTGATCACCAACGCCACCTCGCCCACGTGCTGAAGCTGCAGCACCTGCGTGAAATGGGCGTCGTGGGAAATCGCCAGCATGGAGGCCGTCGCATTGACGTCCTGCAAAGCCTTGCGGTTGTTGACGATAAAAAGCTGGCAATCCCGGGCAAGCACGTGATCGCTTGCCTTCCAAACCTGCAAGCCGGTTTCCTCGCGCAATGGCGAAACCAGCACATAGCGGTTGCTGATGGTATCTCCCAGTTGAGGTTTCATGGTTTCCTTCAACTCTGTAACGATTGTTCTACCTACGCTGTTATTCTTGGTCGCCGTTTTCGGCGGTACTTTGCTCAAGTTTACCGTTGGGGCTGGCCGTTCCGCCAGACTTAGGCTTGTTGCCAAGCCCTGGTATGCGGGCGGCGAGCATGCCCACGACCGAAGTGAGCTCCTCGGCACGCAGCGCCCACAGGCACGCCAGATAGACGATGGCGATGACGATGGTGAGCAGTATCGCGGACAGAACCGCCTGACCCCAGTTCATAGTGCCGTCGTCGGGGCCGATATGCGCTCCGACCAGCCGGTAGACGCCGTTGCGGCACAGCAGGCCGATCACGCAGGCGGCTATCGTGGCCACCAGCGCCTTCGCATAGGCGGTGATGATGCGCTTGTCGTCCACATCGCCGTCGAAACGGGAGCGGAGCATGTGCGTAAGCAGCGGATACGGCAGGATGAAGCTCACCGAAATCGCCAATCCGATGACGGTGATCCACTGCGTGGGCGGCAGAATGAACGTCGACGCGATGATGACGCCACCCTGGATGGCCATGGTGATCGCCATGAAAATAAACGGATGCTTGCCGTCTTCGAACGCGTAGAACGTGCGTTGGATGACCAAATACGAGCTGGAAAGTGGCAGGCCGATGCCCAAAGCGGCGAGCGGCGCGCTGATGAGCAGCGCCTCACGCACGCTGATGGACGGCAGCAGTGCGAGGATGATCGGCAACGGAAGCACGATGAACGCCGCTGCGAAGAAGCACATGATGAGATTGAGATTACGCAGGGCCGAGCTCAGATCCTTGCGCGCCTCGTCGATATTGCGGTCCGCGATGGCTTTCGATATTTTCGGGAAGATCGCGGTGGCGATGGACACGGCGATCAGCGAATACGGCAGCATGTAGATGGTGTACGCATTCTGATACGAGGCGTTGCCGGCCACGTCCAACTGGCTCATATGCAGCTGTTCCGAAGCCTTGAACGGCGCGCTGGTGGCCACGCGGGTGACGATGATGTTGACGATCTGATCGACGCCGACGATGCCGAGGCTCCACGCGGCGACCGGTCCCATCGAACGCAGTCCGATGCCGTGAACGCCGAATTTCGGACGGTATTTCAGGCCGATTCTCGTCAAAGGAATGAACAGCACCAGCGCCTGGAACGCCACGCCAAGCGTCCAAGTGCCGGCGGTCAGCGCGATTTTCGTCGGCGTCCAGAAGTCCAGCGGACGTTCCGTGGCCCTGCCGAACATCGCGATGAACGCGCCGAAACCGATGCAGCTGATGATGTTCGCGCCGACCGAGCTCCACGCATACGTGACGAAATGGTCCTTCGCCGCGAGAATCTGCCCGATCACCGTATACAGGCCGTAGAAGAAGATCTGGGGCATGCACCACAAGGTGAAGGAGGTGGCGAGGGCCATGGTTTCGGCGCTGCCGTTGACATACAGTTTGGTCAACAACGGCGTGGCAACGGCCATGAGCAGCGTCACACCCAACAACAAGGTGATGGCAAGGGTGATGAGCTTGTTGAGCTTGGTTTCGGCGTCCTTCGATTTCAGCGTGCGCACGATCTGCGGCACAAGCACCGCGTTGAAGATGCCGCCGGAAACCAGTGTGTAGATGACCTGCGGAATCATCGAACCGGCCTGGTAGGCGTTGGCGGCATAGCCGGTGGTGCCCAAGGCCCAGGCAAGCAGGATGGTGCGGATTTGGCCGGTCACGCGCGAAGCGGCGGTACCGGAGGCCATGATCAGTGAGTTACGGCCAACGGAAGAACTCATTCGTCGGGATCCTTCTTACGGTTGAATTGACGCCACAGTCCCACAGCGCCCAAGAGCACGGCGAAGCCGATGATGACGAAACCGCTCTTGTCGCTGATCTGCAGCGCGCTGGTGATGTGGGTGACCTGCGTGGCTCCAAACGCTGCACCATTCCTGTCGAACAGGCTGATGGTGGCGTTGGCGGTGCCGGACGTGGACACACGGATGGTGAACGCCACCTGTGCCTCGCCGTGGGGCGGCACCTGCACGGTGTCGAATCGGGACGTGACGATCTGCATGGAATCGGTCAGCGACGAGACCTTCACCTTTACCGGGTACGGGTGGCTGTTGCTGATGGTCACCGGCATTTTCGCGGTTTCGCTGACCACGTTCACGCTTTCCGTCGGCGTGATCGCCACACCGTTGATCAGCAGGGCCGCGAGCTGGTTCGCGCCTTCCGCCATCGTGCTTCTGGAAGGGCTCTCGCCGCCCAACGCGTGCAGGGCCATGATGGTGTGGGCGTTCGTCAGCTGCCTGCTCCAGGTGTTGACGTCGGATTCGTCTTTTCCGTTCGGCTTGACGAGGATCGACGTATTGAAACGTTTGATGTTGCTCGATGAGTTCGCCAGCGCGCTCAGAGTCTGCTGGACGTCGCTGCGCATGCCATCGGTAAGGCCGTCCGTTTGGGGAAGGTCGGTTGACATGCTGGCCGCATCTTCGGAGATGTCGGCATCCTTCAACGTGGCGAGATCGGTGAGGTTCAGCCACGGCGACTGCTCGATGTCGCTCATCAGCGCGTCCACAACACTGGGGTCGGAATCCTCGTTCAGACAGACCAGCAGGTTGCGTTCCGCATAAGGCTGTTCCATCTGGTAGAACGCGCTTTGCGCGACGAATCGCGCCAATCTGCCGGCCGTGGTTCCCTCGCTGTCGGCGTTGGCATCGTCACTGGTCGCCTTGCCTTGGGCCAGGCCGGAAAGCACATTCTGCGCGGAAAGCACGGTGATGTCCCCGACATCGGTGGAGACCACCGTCTTGCCGGTACGTACGGTAGCCGCATCGTCCTCTTCGAAGTCATGCGTGGCGATGACGGTGCCGTACCCCTGCTGGCGGGCCTTCGTCAACGCTTGTAGGGTCCAATTGCCGTTGCCCTGCCACGCGTATGCGGTGATGTCCGCGTTGCTGTCGCCCAATGCCGATTGATAGGTTTTCCGGGCTTTGGCTGCGGACCATTGACGGTCGTTGATACCGGCTGCGCTGTAGGCCGGAGCGTTGTTCATGGCGCTGTAGGCGGTCATGTCGAACAATGCGGGCTGGGTGATGCCGTCGACCCGCGTTGGCATCGCCATCGCCTGCAGGTAGGTCGGATCTCCTACGACCTGCAGCATGTCGTGCTTGGCGAAGGTCTGCTGCAACGATTTGAGCCGTGCGTCGTCATCCTTGCTGGGCATGGCGATTTTCGCCAGTTTCGAGGAGGAAATACCCCCTTCATCGACCAGCTGTCCAAGCAGCTTGCTGTCGGTGGTCCACCCGTTGGCGGCCAGCGGCTGGGCGACGGTGATGTGCAGCGCCGGCGTGCTGGGCGTGTGGAGTCCCGCGCCGGTGCGCGTCACGAACGTATGCGATTGAGCAAGGGGGGTTCCGTTGGCGGAATAGCTCAGCAGCACCGGCTTCGGCCCCCAAGAGTTGATGGCCGCGAGCGATTCCTGATGGGCGTCCGCGTCGATGCTCACGTTGGCGCTGGCTCCCGGCTGCAACGCGGGCACATCGGCCTGTCCCACGGATTGCGGGGTGGGGATTCGCCCGTTGCCTTCAGACCAATCCTGGATGTCGTTGCGCGAAACGAACGTGTAGAAGGCGTTCATGGCCAGCGTCAGCGTTCCCGCGGGAATCTCCTGTCCGGTCGTGTTGGTCACCGTGGCGTTCAGATGGTATCCGGAGGTGTCCGTCAATACGGCCGTGGAAGAGTTGATGGACAACATACCGTCCGTCGACTCCGCCGATGTGGTCGATTCCATGGCCCTTGCCGATGGCGTGGGTGCGTACAACAACATCAACGCCATGGTCAATACCATGGCGAGGATGGATGATAACGCGCGAAGGCCACGCGAAACGTGCCGTTGTGCGGATTGATTCACTATTACGCCTGTCTGTTGAGTTTCCTTGCGTACAACCATGCTATCTTCCGTTCGTTCGGATAGCTCAGCACATCGTCCAAATCAGCAAAATCCACCCAAATGGCGTCTTCGGCCTCATGGTCGGGATCGCCTTCGACGGTCAGCTCGCCGCCGATCTGCCGCAACGCGAAGTGGTGCACCAGCTTGTGCACGCGTTGGCTGGTACCGGTGAACCAATAGTCGATGGTGGCGATGGAATCGACCACCTCGCCCAGAATGCCGGTTTCCTCATGCACTTCGCGCACGGCCGTCTGCTGCGGCGTTTCGCCTTTTTCGATATGTCCCTTCGGCAGGCACCATTCCAAATGCCCGCTGCGTGAATGACGTGCGATGATCGCCACGCGACCCTTGTCGTCGAACACCAGCCCGCCCGCCGAATACTCGCGCACCACCGGCAGCTCCTGCGCGTCAAGCGATGCGAACGTGGTCGGACCATCCGCGGTGCGCCGGCGCGGCATCATCGCCGGCGTAGGCGCGCTCGGCGTGATGATCGTGCGCTGCTGCAATTGCTGTAGTTGTTGCAGCTGCTGCAGCGAAACCGACTGCGATGTGTACAGCAGTTCGTCCGGTTCCAGCGGATTTTGGGCATGGTCGTCCGCAGCATGGGCAAGCATGCGTGCAAGGTCTGCGGGCGTAATCATGATTCCAACCATACTCAATTCTGTGTGCAGGTGGGGTAACGGTATGCTGGTAAACGGAAAACTTGTGGTGTTGAAAGGTATGGCGTGAACTTCGAAGTGTGGCCAGAGGCCATTGAATTAGGACGTATGTTTGCTGCGGAAGGCTACGAACTGGCACTGGTCGGGGGTCCTGTCCGCGACCTGCTGCTGCATCGCAAATCGCATGATTTGGATTTCTGCACATCGGCGCGTCCCGAGCAGTTTGAGCATATTCTGCGCCGTTTTGGGCATGATGGCTTCTGGGATATGGGCCGCAAATTCGGCACGCTCGGCGCGATGCGCAGGCGTGAGGACGGCACCGAGGTGAAAGTGGAGGTGACCACCTACCGTTCCGACACGTACGACCCCGACTCGCGCAAGCCGGAAGTCAATTACGGCGACACGCTGGAAGGCGATCTTTCCCGCCGTGATTTCACCGTTAACGCGATGGCGTTGCGTGTTCCGGAACTCGAATTCGTCGATCCGTTCGGCGGTGCGAACGATTTGGCCAAAGGCGTGCTGCGTACCCCCGTCGATCCGCGGCAGTCGTTCGACGACGATCCGTTGCGCATGATGCGCGCCGTGCGTTTCGTGGCGCAGCTCGGCTTCCGCATCGAGCCGGAAACCGCCGAAGCGCTGTCCGACATGGTCGATCGCATCGAAATCGTCTCCGCCGAACGTGTGCGCGACGAACTGGTCAAGCTGCTGCTGTCCGATCGCCCGCGCGCCGGCATCGAAGCGTTGGTCGATTCCGGTCTTGCCGACATCGTGCTGCCGGAAATTCCCGCGCTGCAGCTGGAAATCGACGAGCACCATCGCCATAAGGACGTGTTCGAACACACCATGATCGTCATCGAACGCGCCGTCGCCCTCGAAACCGGTCCCGACGGTCCGGTGCCGGCCCCGGACCTGACGCTGCGTCTGGCGGCTCTGCTGCACGACATCGGCAAGCCGAAGACCCGTCGTTTCGAAGCGGGCGGCAAGGTGAGCTTCCACCGTCATGACGCTGTCGGCGCGAAGATGACACGCAAGCGTTTGAAGGCACTGCATTTCGACCACCACATGGTCGAGGACGTCAGCGAGCTGGTCAACCTGCATCTGCGCTTCCACGGCTACGTGGAGGAGCCGTGGACGGATTCCGCGGTCCGCCGCTACGTCAAGGACGCTGGCCCGCTGTACGAGCGTCTGAACCGCCTTACGCGCGCCGACACGACCACACAGAACAAGCGCAAGGCTATGATGTTCTCGGCGGCCATGGACGAGATGGAACAGCGTGTACGCGACCTGAAAGAAAAGGAAGACTTCGACGCGATCCGTCCTGACCTCAACGGCGACGAGATCATGCAGCTGCTCAGCATCGAACCAGGCCCGATGGTCGGCAAGGCGTACAAGCACATGCTGGAATACCGCCTCGATAACGGTCCGGTGGAGCGTGACGTGGCCGTTGCCGAGCTGGAACGCTGGTACAAGGAGCAGGGCGAATAGCGATTGACATGCGGTGGTTTCGCCGCATGCATGGAACAGTGTGCTTGGAACAGCTCGAATACGAAAACCCGCGTTCCCGATTGGGGGAGCGCGGGTTTTTCATATTGCCTATATCGATTTCGATTGGCGGTCAGCTTTGCGGATTCACCGCATCATGTTCGGGCGCCTTGGGCAGGTCGGTCATCTTGTCCACCGCGACGCAGCCCTGGATGCCGGTGATCGCCTTGCCTGCGGCGGGAACCTTCTTCGTATCCTGCAGATTGTCGAATGTGGCGCCCACGATGACGTCGATCAGCTGGTCCTGACGGTCGTCCATAACCAGCATGGCATCGGTGAAATTGCTTGCCACGGTGTACGCCTGATTCACGCCGTTCTTGCCGAAGACGATCATCGTGCGATCCACCTTCTTGGTGTAGTTGTCCGGCGTCTGGGGGTTGAACTCGCGGTTCTGCAACGCGTCGCTCACCGCCTTGGCGAAGCCGGAGAACTTCGTGCCGTTGAGCACACGCAGCGTGATGTTGCGATTCTCCACATACTTGGCCTTGTTGCCGTCGGCTTCCTTGATGGGGCACGGTGCCTGCTGGCCGTAGTTCGGCTGTACGGCGGCCGACTTGACGTTGCCCAGGCCTCCGACATGGAAAAAGAACAGCAGGGACACCACCATGGCGACCACCATGACGGCTCCGACGATGCTGAACACCGTCTTCTGACGGCGGCGAATGTACTCTTTGCGCGCGGCGCGCTCGTCGTTAGCCTGGGTCATTTACGAATTCCTTTTGAACAAACCAATTGCCATCAACTTTACTGTCATGCGGTGATATGTGTCATGCGGTGATATGCACAATCGGTCGGGCTGGGGCGTTCGTGGCGATGATGCGATCGACGCAACGGCTGTCCTGCCATGCCCGCTGCACGGCGTCCGCCGCATCCTCCGTCGGCACGAACGCGATGACGGACGGGCCGGAACCGGAGACGAACGCCTGGCTGGCTCCCGCACGCAAGGCTTCCTCGATCGCCTGTCCGCTACGCGGATGCAGGGAGACCGCCGCCTTCTGCAGGTGGTTCTCATCGCCATCGCCGGCACCGATCTGATCGAATGTGGCATACACTTCCGGCGTGCGCAGTTCCGCACGGTATGCGCCGACCAGCAGATGGCCGGTAAACCCACGTTCCGTAAGATCGCGTACGATATCGCCATCGTCATCAAGCTGTTCGATGCGTTCGCCGAAACCGGTGCCGCGCGCGTAACCGCCGGTCAGACAGAACGGCATGTCCGCGCCCAGCGTGGCCGCGACTTCCTGCAGGCGTTCGATCGGCCAATCGAGATCCCACAACGTGTTCAATGCCAGAATCGTCGCCGCCGCATCGGCGGAACCGCCGGCCATGCCCGCGCCGACGGGGATGCGCTTGTCGATGTTCAACGCCACGTCCGGCTCATGGCCGCTCGCTTCGGCCATGGCGAACAATGCCAGCACGGCGTGGTTGCGGCGCATATCGCTGCCGGAAGAGGCCAGGTCGCCCAGATACGCGCCCTCGAGATTCAGCGAGAAGCCGCTTCCCGGCGCTTTGCGCGTGGCGGTGACGGTGTCGTATACGCCGACCGCGCAATAGATGGTGTCGAGTTCATGACGGCCGCCCCATTCGGCATGCGACGGGCCCACATGCAGGGTCAGATTCGTTTTCGCCGGGCAGTCCACGCTCACGGCGTTGATGGTGGCCGTTCCGATGGCGGGCGAATCAATGGTGCTCATGACGCGAACACCTCATCCAACGCGCGTGCCAACGCCACGAATTCGTCGATGGTGAGCGTCTCGCCACGACGGGTCGGGTCGATGCCGGCCTTCTCGAACGCTTCGGACGGCACGATTTTCTTCAATGCGGCGTGCAGGGTCTTGCGGCGCTGCCCGAAAGCCGCGTCGATCAAACGGAACACGGTTTCGCGATCCACCACGGAACCGTCCGCATTGTCCGCGGCGGGGGTGTGACCGCCCGGGTAGCGCTTGAACAGCACCAGCGCGGAATCGACGTTCGGGGCCGGCCAGAACACGTTGCGGCCGATGACGCCCACGCGTTCCGCGGTGCCGTACCATGCGAGCTTCACGCTCGGCGTGCCGTAGATCTTCGAACCGGGCTTCTCGCTCAAACGGTCCGCCACTTCCTTCTGCACCATCACCAGGAAGGTGCCCAGATTGTCGAAACGTTCCAACAGGGTGAGCAGAATCGGCGTGGCCACGTTGTACGGCAGATTGGCCACCAGCGTGAAGGAATCGTCATCCTTGAAATCGGGCAGATTCTCCGGATTGACGGTAAGTGCGTCGCGGTTGACCACACGGAAGCAGTCCACGGCGTCCGGCATGAATTCGGCGATGGTTTTCGGCAGGCGTTCGGCGACCGGCGGGTCGATTTCCACAGCCGTCATCGTGGCGCCGGTTTCCAGAATCGCCAGCGTCAGCGAACCCAGTCCGGGACCGACTTCCAGCACATGGTCGTCGGCGGTCACGCCGGCCTCGCGCACGATGCGACGCACGGTTCCCGGATCAATCACGAAATTCTGCCCGAATTTCTTCGTCGGGCTGATACCCGCGTCGGCGGCGATGCGTCGGATGTCGGCCGCCCCCAGCAAATGGCCCTGCGTATGCTCGTTCACGTTTTCCGTCATTCCCTCTTCTGTCATTCCCTCATTATCCGTTCATGCCGGTACGAAAATCGTTGGCGATTAGCCGGATCATCAGTACCATCCGGTCTGTTCGGAGTGCTGCCACGCCGCGGACGGGCTGCCGTACCGCTGTGCGATGTAGCTCAGACCCCAGTCGATCTGCACGGCGGCATCGTCCTTCCAATTCGCGCCGAACGTGGCCATTTTGCTGCCCGGCAACGCTTGTGGAATACCGTATGCGCCCGAATACACGTTTTCCGCGCTCCAGCTCCATCCGGATTCGCGATTCCAGAGTTTGACCAGATCCGTCCAGTTCTGGCCGGTCCAGCCGCGCTGCGCCGCCGCGCCGGAAGCGTAGGCCTGTGCCTGTGCCGCGGAAGGATGGTACAAGCGGCAGCCTGCGGAAGGATTGCTCGGCTGCGGCGTGGGCTGCGGTTTGGGCTGGGGTGCGGGAGTCGGCTGCGGTGCAGGGGTTGGTGTGGGGGTCGGTGCCGGATCGTCCTTCTCGGTGTTGTTGGAATTGTTATTCGAGTTGTTGTTCGAATTGTTCTTATCCGAGGAATCCGACTTGTTCGAATCGGTTTTGTCGGAATCGGACTTATTCGAATCGGACTTATTCGAGTCGTTCTTACCCGAATCGTTCTTGCCGTCGTCCGTCTTGCCGGAATCGCCGTTATCGCCGTTGCTGTTGCCGTTGCCGCTGTTGTCGGATTTGTCGGATTTGTCGGTATCGTCCGTAGTTTTTTCCGGTCCGACCGCAATGACTTTGTCGATGGCGATTTTCGTGGTTTTCTCTCCGGTCAGCGTCTCGCTTTCCTTCACGCCATCCACGTAGGTGACGGCGTACGTCTGCTGGATTTCGCCGTTTTCGCCTTCCTGCCGTATCGTGACTTCGCCCGGCTGCAGGTTCGGGTCGATGATGGTCTGCGTGCCGAACGGCACTTCCTTCGTACGTGTTTCCTCGCCGTGGGTCACGCGGCGGACGCGCAGAATGGTCTTTTTGCCGTCCTTTTCGACGCTGACGCGATCCTCCTTGCCCAACGTGATGCCTTTGGCGTCAAGAATGGAGGCAGCGGGCAGCTTGCCGTTCGGCGCCACCGAGCTTTTCCCGTCCGCGATGACGGTGACGGGCCCCTTCTGGTTGATGATGAGACCGCCGGTGAGCTTGTTGTAGACGTTGCTGATATTGACGGTGATTTTCGCCGCTTCGGTTTCGTTTTGGTTGAAGAAGTCCAGCAACTGCTCGGCGCTGGACGCGACCGTCCAGAACGGCACTTCCTGGCCGTCGATGGTGATGGTGGTCTGGTATGCGCTCTGCACGTTCACCACATCATGGTTCTTCAGCATGCTGGTCGGGCTGGTCGATTCCACCAGGTCGTGCGTTTTGACTTTCACGCCCTGCTCCTGCAGCAGACGGTCCACGCTCATCGCATATGTGGTCACCGTGGTGGTCTCCCCATTGACGGTCAACGCCACGGATTTGCGCGCGCCCACACCAAACGCCAACGCCGAAGTCAAAGTCAATGAGGCCACGCATGCCATGACGCGGACACGACGAAGCGTCACGAATCTCCGAGGGGTCCACCTTCTCGTCATTTATCCTCTTTTCAGCGCTGCCTACAACGCCGTTATTGTAACGGCTCAGCTGGAACGGTCGCCGTGCTTTCCGATGGTTTTATCCATACCGCCACATTTTTGAAAGCAGGTGCGAAAAGCGAAAAATAAAAAAGGGGGCAGGAGAGAAGGGGATGTCCTGCCCCCGGTCGGACGAGACAGGTTGGGGGACGTCTCGTCCGCTTTGCCAGAAGTCTCAAGTTGGGGGAAGACTTCTGGAGCACTTACCCATGGTAAGAGGTCCAAGCCCGTCATACGGGTTCGAGCCTCCTGTCGGGATCGAACCGACGACCTGCCGCTTACAAGGCGGCCGCTCTGGCCATCTGAGCTAAGGAGGCATGTCCTCTTTTGCTATGAAAACAACAGAGGAACGATGAATAGCATAACCAGCGCTTCCACCGCAGTCAACTTAGCATTGCGGGTTGAGACGCGCCGGCTGCCCGTAAGGGGTTATTCGCCCGTGGTGACGGAAATCGGCCCCTTCTTGGCTCCGATGGACGGCATCTTGCCGGCAACGCCGACTTCGCTGTCCTTCAGGCCGATCGATTCCAACAGACCGTCCTTAACCGTCGTCTGGGCGGTGGTCAGCTGGTCCATATCCCAATACTTGCCGTTGATGATCACGGTCGGCGTGGTCATGCTGCCCTTGTAGCTGCCGGACTGATGCCACAGTTCGGAACGCTTCGGCGTGTAAGTGTCGATCGCATCAAGCCATTCCTGATAATCGCGGCCAAACGCCTTGTCCGCAACATCCTTGGAAACACCCGCGGCGATCATCTGCTCCTTGATCTTGGCGTCGCTCACCGACTTGTATGCGGAGCCTTCCTCCGGCTGGAAATCCTCGGCGTAGACCTTCTCCAGGAAGGAGATCAGATGGTTCGGGTCGCTGTCATGCTCGGCCAGGTAGATGGCCGCGTTCGCCGCGCGACTGGAATACTCGTCGGTGGACCAACGGTCCATGAACGCCATGAAATGCAGGTCCAGATTGATCTGGCCGGCATCGACCATCTTCTGCAGGTCGGCGTCCAACTGGCGGTGCAGGTTGCCGCAGCCCGGGCACAGGAAATCCATGTAGAGCTCGACGGTCGGCGCGCCCTCCACAGCCTTGCCGTAGCCGTTCTTGGAAATCAGCAGGCCGCCCTTCTTATCGACGAGCTTCGGAGTGTTCTTCACTTTCTGCAACGCCGTGTACGCTTCCTGCACGGTTTCGGTGGAAGCCTTCGTTTCGGCCTTCTTATGCATGTTGTGGTACACGGTGAACGCGCCGATCGCCACCAGAATCACCAGCACCGCCACCACGATGCCGCCGATGATCGTCTGCTGCTTGCGTTCCTTCTCCATCTGCTCGGCGCGCGCCTTCATCGCTGCGGCCTCAGCGGCCCTACGCTCGGCGCGGCTGGTACGCTTCTGCGCATCCTTGCTGTTCTGGGCCATCGATATTCCTTTCGACCTCACGTTGTTATGCTGGGCACCATACTAGCGATGCCTTGCTATCGATTCGCCGGGAATTCCGTATTGCCTTGCGATTGCGTCGGCAGCTCGCTCAAGTGGCGCAGATACGGCTGTTTACGCAGTGCGCCGCCGCCCAATCGCAGTACGATCGCGCCCGGAGCGGCCACGGCCACAAGCCAGCCGATCGCGCAGAACGCAGCCTGCGCCAGCCCGCTTTCGGAAAGCGGACCGCCAAGCAGCGTCGGCATCGGAATCGTCAATCCAAATATCCACGTATCCATCACGGCATACGGAAGCTGCAGCACGACCGTGGTGAGCGACAAACCCAGCGCGGCCACGGCCAACATGATCAGCGTCCGCACGATGGCGACGCCGAAGCCCTTCACGATGTGCCAGGGCAGTCCCGCCAATCGCAGCAGCCAGTCGGAACTTTTCTTCTCGCCGCCACGTTTGCCTTCCTGTTCTGCAAACATGGACAGACAGTATTCATAAGTGCGTCCCAGAATGTCCTTTTCGCTGCCGTGTTCAATCATTTTGATGTTCGTAAACAGGTCAACAACTTCGCCCAACCGACGTTTATCTAGTTCCGGACGCGCAAAATTTTTCGGCAGAATATCTTTTAGGCGCGCGTTTTCTTTTTCGATAGCACGCATTGCATCATCGATTACCTGACCGATTTCGGGATCATGTGCCTTTGCAGAAACATCGCTCCAACGCGCACCAGCAGGCACAAAGAAGATTCCTTCCGATGTGTACTCGTCACGATCTTCCTCAAAACCATCACCGTCTGCAACCAGCTGATTGTACTTATCTTCAAAACGATCCGAAATATATTTCAAGAAAATAAGACCAAGGACAACGCCCTTATACTCCGAAGCATCCATGTTGCCCCGAAGTACACAGGCCGCATTCCAAATCTGTTTTTCAAATCCAATGTCGGCGGTGTTTTTCTCTGCCATGGTTCAATACCTCCGTTTTAGCTCAACAAATTCTGCTCTGAGTATAGCACAGATGTGCCGATTTTCCAATTTGTGCGCATAAATTCTTTGCTAGACGCTTCGATTTTCAGTAGATAAGTCCTACTATTACCGCTTTAGCACAATAAATTTTACAAAACCCTCTTGACGCATTCTACATGCCGTGGTATTTTTCTTGTAAGTCCCACTGGTTTTGTGGATTGGTTACAAGTCATCCACAAGATGTGGTCGTGTTCATTTTGAACACAGCCACAGAAAGTGGTTGGTTATCACCGTGAGACCCACCACTTCAGTGAGGGAAAGTCCGCAAAAGAATTTACCGCCCCGCAACACACCCGATTCATTTTGCCGCCGATTCACCCGACAAAATCATCGCTGCGCTGCGTGGGCGGTTTTCTGTTTTGAAAAAGGCACAGTCATATAGTGCTCAATGATGTTTTTGCACAAAAATCGTTGTCGCCTTGCTATCATCAGATTTGCCTGTGCCCATCCCTTGAACAGGAATACAGACCAATACCCAGTCAATTTTTCCTATACTCGCAAGATGCGTCATACTTTTCCCGCTTTACCGCAATAAATTTTCAAAATCCTCTTGACGTATTCAACATACCGTGGTATTTTCCTTGTAAATTCCACTGATTTTGTGGATTGGTCCAAACCCATCCACAAGATGTGGTTGTGTTCATTTTGAACACTGCCTCACCGTGGATTATCCCTGAAAGATCTACCGCCCCGCAACACATCCGATTCATTTTGCCGCCGATTCACCCGACAAAATCCATCGCTATGCTGCATGGGCGGTATTTTTCTTTTATGGGAAACGCACCTTGAAAATTTCATGAGCCGACCGGACGTGATACAGACTTTCCGTCAACGCCGCTGCACAAACAGGGGCAGGAACTTCGTTCGGAGCGAACGGTGATTCCCATCCATGAGCAGCACAACCTCTACTTATTTTTTTGCGTCTTAACAATTCGGAAACAATTACCCGGAAACGATTTTGAGCGCAGCGGTAGAGGGCAAGAACCGTCCCGTGGCCACAAATTTTCAATT
>ERZ773195.399-NODE-399-length-40851-cov-11.758114_pt1 | contig 40851 bp, 39 predicted proteins | sample MGYA00580530_ERZ773195 | MGnify/ENA primary metagenome ERZ773195 (study PRJEB29015, sample SAMEA2737751) | human gut metagenome | biome: human gut; feature: human-associated habitat; material: faeces | place: China | collected 2012 ...
GAAAATGAATAATTTGTCCATCTGAGAGGGACTCGATGCAATTGCGTAAATTACTGTTGCCAGGGCTGCTTTCCGTTACCTTGCTGAGCGGGTGTTCGCTGTTTAATAGCGAAGAAGATGTGGTGAAAATGTCACCGCTGCCGACGGTAGAAAACCAGTTTACGCCGTCCACGTCCTGGAGCACCTCGGTTGGCGATGGTATCGGCGAATTTTACTCTAACCTTCATCCGGCCTTTGCCGACGGCGTAGTGTATGCTGCTGACCGTAAAGGCACCGTCAAAGCGCTGAACGCCGACGACGGCAAAGAGGTGTGGTCGGTGAATCTGGCGGAAAAAGATGGCTGGTTCTCGCGCACGCCAGCGCTGCTTTCTGGCGGGGTGACCGTCTCTGGCGGCCATGTTTATATCGGCAGCGAGAAAGCGCAGCTGTATGCGCTGAATACCAGCGATGGTACCGTGGCCTGGCAAACCCGTGTCGCCGGCGAGGCGCTGTCGCGTCCGGTGGTGAGCGATGGCATGGTGCTGGTGCATACCAGTAACGGCCAGCTGCAGGCGCTAAACGAGACCGATGGGGCCGTGAAGTGGACCGTTAACCTCGATATGCCGGCGCTCTCCCTGCGCGGCGAGTCTGCGCCTGCGACCGCCTACGGCGCGGCGATCGTCGGCGGCGACAACGGCCGCGTCAGTGCAGTATTGATGCAGCAGGGGCAGATGATTTGGCAGCAGCGTATTTCTACGGCCACCGGCCCGACGGAAATTGACCGCCTGAACGACGTCGACACGACGCCGATCATCGTTAACGGTGTGGTTTATGCGCTGGCTTATAACGGTAACCTGACCGCGCTGGACCTGCGTAGCGGCCAGATTATGTGGAAACGCGAGCTGGGTTCGGTGAATGATTTCATCGTCGATGGTAACCGTATCTACCTGGTTGACCAGAACGATCGCCTGCTGGCACTGACCACCGACGGCGGTGTAACCCTGTGGACGCAAAGCGATCTGCTGCACCGTTTGCTGACCGCGCCGGTGTTGTATAATGGCAATCTGGTCGTCGGCGATAGCGAAGGCTACATGCACTGGGTTAATCCGGAAGATGGCCATTTTGTGGCGCAGCAGAAAGTCGATAGTTCCGGCTTCCTGACCGACCCGGTGGTTGCCGATGGTCGACTGCTGATCCAGGCGAAAGACGGTACGCTGTACGCGATTACGCGTTAATTACCGCTGTCGTGAGTGATTAAGAAACGGCCCCTGGCAGACAGGGGCCGTTTTGACTTTTTTAAAAACGTCGTTAAGACGATGTTGCTTAGTGATTGTATGAGGCATTTAACATGATACCTGTGGTCGCGCTTGTCGGGCGCCCTAACGTTGGAAAATCCACGCTCTTTAACCGCCTGACGCGCACTCGTGATGCGCTGGTTGCGGATTTCCCGGGGCTGACTCGTGACCGTAAGTACGGTCGGGCCGAAGTCGAAGGCCGCGAATTCATCTGTATCGATACCGGTGGTATTGATGGTACGGAAGAGGGCGTGGAAACCCGGATGGCGGAGCAGTCGCTGCTGGCAATCGAAGAGGCCGATGTGGTGCTGTTTATGGTCGATGCGCGCGCGGGCCTGATGCCGGCGGACATCGCGATCGCTAAACACCTGCGCTCTCGTGAAAAGCCCACCTTCCTGGTGGCTAACAAAACCGACGGCATCGACGTCGACCAGGCAATGGCGGACTTCTGGTCGCTCGGCCTGGGCGATATCTATCCGATTGCCGCTTCGCACGGCCGCGGCGTGACCAGCCTGCTGGAGCAGGCCCTGCTGCCATGGGTCGATGAGGTTTATCCGCAGGAAGAAGTGGATGAAGACGCCGAATACTGGGCGAAATTCGAAGCCGAGCAGAATGGCGAAGCGGAAGAAGAGCCGGAAGACGACTTCAATCCGCAGGATCTGCCGATCAAGCTGGCGATTGTCGGGCGTCCTAATGTCGGTAAATCAACCCTCACCAACCGCATCCTCGGTGAAGATCGCGTGGTGGTTTACGATATGCCGGGCACCACCCGTGACAGCATTTATATCCCGATGCAGCGTGACGAGCGCGAATACGTGCTCATCGATACCGCCGGGGTGCGCAAGCGCGGGAAAATCACCGACGTCGTGGAAAAGTTCTCGGTGATAAAAACGCTGCAGGCGATTGAAGACGCCAACGTCGTGCTGCTGGTGATCGATGCTCGCGAAGGGATCTCCGACCAGGACCTCTCGCTGCTGGGCTTTATTCTTAACAGCGGCCGTTCGCTGGTGATCGTCGTTAACAAGTGGGATGGCCTGAGTCAGGAAGTGAAGGAGCAGGTGAAGGAGACCCTCGACTATCGTCTGGGCTTTATCGACTTTGCCCGGGTGCACTTCATCTCCGCCCTGCACGGCAGCGGCGTCGGCAACCTGTTTGAATCGGTACGCGAAGCCTACGACAGCGCTACGCGCCGCGTAAGCACCGCGATGCTGACCCGGATCATGAACATGGCGGCGGAAGATCATCAGCCACCGCTGGTGCGTGGCCGTCGCGTGAAGCTGAAATACGCCCACGCCGGGGGCTACAACCCGCCTATCGTGGTGATCCACGGTAACCAGGTCAAGGATCTGCCGGATTCCTACAAGCGCTATCTGATGAACTACTTCCGTAAATCCCTGGACGTGATGGGCACGCCAATCCGGATCCAGTTCAAGGAAGGGGAAAACCCGTTCGCTAACAAGCGTAACACCCTGACGCCGAACCAGATGCGTAAACGTAAGCGCTTGATCAAGCACATCAAGAAAAGCAAATAAGCTCTCAGGACGATTCACCCACCAGCACAAAATACCCAAAGCCCGCATCTGCCGGGCTTTTTTGTTATCATGGGCTATCATAAAGACGCAACAAAGCGCATGATTGTCGTGTACACAGAGGTGTACCCATTATCATTAGCCAAAGTTTTGGGTATAGCTCTAAGCAATTTGGGTACATTTCGCGGTGTACCCAATGGATCACGGTAAGGATTTTCAGGTATTCGCACATGCCAAAACTTACAGACATGCAGATCCGCGCATGGATTAAGAGCGGGGAACGCTTCGAGGGGCGAGCAGACGGTGACGGCCTCTATCTGAGGTTTCGAAAAGAGGATAAAACTCCTTTTTGGCGCTATCGATATAAGCTGGCGGGAAAGGCCCGCACCATGATGATCGGTTCTTATTCCGATTTCTCACTGGCAAAAGCCCGAGATATAGCGAAAGAGCTATCCGCACGGGTAGCGCTCGGGTATGACGTAGCCGCAGAGAAGCAGGAGCGCAAGGCTGAGGCAATAGCGAAGATTGATGCTGAGAAGAACGCCATTCACGTTTCAGAGCTTGCCGCTGAGTATTACGCCCGCCAGATAGAGACCACTTACAAACATCCGGAGCTTTTCCGCAGCAGTCTGCAAAAGAATATCGTTGCTATCATCGGAAAGATGAAGGTAGAGGACGTTCGCCCGCGGCACATTGATAGCGTCCTGCAGGATGTGTTAGAGCGAGGGTCTCCCACGGTAGCTAATGATGTACTTCGCATGCTCAAACGCCTGTTTGATTACGCTGTGATACGCGGAATGATAGAGGTTAACCCAGCCATATCATTTGGCGCTAAAGACGCTGGCGGCAAAGAGCAGGGGCGCAAACGTGCGTTAAGCCGTGATGAGCTGGTTATGTTCTTCAAGGCTCTACGCCGCGGGCGTGGAATCAGCAGAGAAAATGAGCTGACCTTCAAGATCATTCTGGCGCTTGGGGTGCGCAAAATGGAGCTCTGTGCCGCCGAATGGTCGGAGTTCGACCTTGATAACGAGGTTTGGCATCTCCCTGGCTCGCGGGCAAAGAATGGTGATGACATCGATATCCCGCTGCCGGCGCCAGTGATCGAATGGATTAAAGAAATTCGACTTTTTGCCGGTGATAGCCGCTGGTTAATCCCAGCCAGGCGAGCCAGAACAACGGCTCACGTTAGCCGAGCCACGCTAAATATGGTTATGCCGTCCGTTCTGAAAGAAATGGCTGACGTTGAGCCGTTCAGTATCCACGACCTGCGGCGCACCATGCGCACACAGATGGCCGCGATAGGTATTGACCCGGTGATAGCCGAGCGCTGCCTTAACCACAAAATACCGGGCATAGAGGGCATCTATAACCGCCACCAATACTTTGATGAACGCCGGGCTGCGTTAACACAGTGGGCGGGCTTGCTGGTGGCACTGGAACGCGGCGAAGAATACAACGTTACACCGCTGAGAATGACCAAGTAACCAAGATATGTAAAGAATCAACGAACAGACCGGAACTAGCCCGACGGGGTGAAAAGCGGGAAGCCTTACCGCCTGTTCCGGTCACTATACAAGGCATAGCGTGAAAGGTGACGTAATGACCCAAAAAGAAGCCCACAGCAGTATTAAAATCCCACCTATGGAATACTTTACGCTCGACAGGGCAGCTAGTATTTTGCAATGTGATACAGATGATTTACTTCACTATGGTGCTATTGGTGCGATCCCCTTATGTGTAATGATGAGGTATTTCTGTTCTGCGCTGGTTTTTGTAGGTGGCAAAGACATTCAAGATCCAATTGAGTTTTATAACGAACACAAAGTAAACTCATCATTTCTTTTTCGTGATAGCAACTATGTATCTCATTTTAATTCCACGCTCACCGAACATGACGCATACAAAACAGATAGTGGGCTTATTTTATTTAGAGGATTGGCGAACGGGCTATGGTGTCTGGGACACAGTGAAATAGAAAGTCTTCTTTATTCTAAGAAGACAAGGGTGATAGACACGACAATTTTCAGGCCGTTCGGATGGGACACTTTCCGCGAGAAGACTGGCCTTTCGTGTCAGATAATTAGCGATAGATATTTTAATCAGAGCTGGCTACCGACGCTAAACAGAAAACTAGCCGAAAGTATAGGGTTTCAGTTAAGCCAGAGCCGAAAACCTGCGCTTAATGAGACTTTGACAAGTTCCGATCTATTTATTGCCAGAGATACCATTTTAAAACTCAAAGACGCAATAGACACAGGCGAGCCGATTAAAAGCATGATTAACGGAGGTGTTGTTCCCTTACCGCCGACGGAAATGAATGTAGGAAAACCAGTAAAAACAACAGAAAAACAGATGAGACTAATTGTCGCATTACTTAAAAGTATAGGCTTAACCGATAGTGATTTAAAAGGCAGCATTCAACAACTGAGAGCTAAAGCTAACAATAAAGTTGAGGGACTACCACTCCCGGATGATGATAAGACGCTTATTGATTGGCTGCGAAAAGGGGGAATCAACCGATAACGGAATTATGAAAATTCCGGGGGGTTTTCTAATAACTCCGATACATTACAATCGATTGTACCCATCATACCCGTAACGAAGCAGCAACCATCAAAAAGAGGTTACGGTACATATGGCAACACATAACGCAGCAATCCACACAATCCCCCAATCTGGCTATATCCGACGCTTCCGCCTTGCTGAATTGCTGGGCGTTAGCGTTTCAACCATTGATCGCAAAGTTCGCAGCGGCTCACTACCGCGCCCGGTAAAGCTGGGCGAGAAGATTACCGCCTTTGATGCGGTAGAGATTAACAACTGGCTGGCAGAGCGTCGGGGAAAGGTGGCTTGATGAAAAAGAAAAACCGCCCCGTACAGCAGGCGGCTTCAGCATCGGATATTCGCGGATCTGATGTTACGCCACCAGCGCCCACCACACAAGCGCCACGCCGCACACCGAAGAAGCACCGCGCCCGCATCTACATGCTACGCACTGGCGTAGAGGGATGGACAGAAAACGACATTCTGCGTTATTGCCGCCTTTCGTCTGGAAGGAACTACGCCAGCGAGTTAGAGCGCAGGCTTGATATTCAGCTTGAGCGTATCGACGAAAAGAATCCCGACGGGATCGGGTCACATTTACGCTATCGCTTTACCGGGCGCGGTGACGTTCTAAAAGTTATTCGGCTTGTGAACCATAACGCCGACGCTGGGGGCTATCAGGGGCTTTCTCAGCCTGAAATTGCCGACATTCTCAATCTATACCCGGACAATCTCACCGCCGCATAACGGAGCCGAAAAAATGAAAATCGAAAAAAGCAGATTCAATTCTGAGGCCGCCCCTCAACCCAACGGTAACCCGGGCTTAATTAACGGCAATGACTTTGCCGCCATCGTTCCGGTTATTCCCGGACAAATTGGCGGGCGCGAAACCAATATTGCGAGCGCCAGAGCTTTGCATAAAGCGCTGGGTGTGGGCCGCGACTTTACCAACTGGATTAAAGGCCGCATCGACCAGTACGGATTTGTGGCCGGGACTGACTACATCCGTGTTGAAAATTTGAGCTCACCAAAACGGGCGAGCGCAAAATTTCGCCAGCAAATCGAGCATGATTACCTTCTATCGCTGGATATGGCCAAAGAAGTGGCAATGGTTGAGCGCAACGAACAGGGCCGCGCTGTCCGCCGCTATTTCATCCAGTGCGAGGAAGCGTTACAGCTTAGTGCGCCGGAAATCGCCGCGAAGTACCGCCGGCACCTCAAGGCCCGAATTGGTGCCGCCAACCTCTTCAAGCCGATGTGCGCCGCTCTGGATGCTGCTCGGGCAGAACAGGGGAAAGAGACTCAAGCCCGGCACTACAGCAATGAAAGCAACATGATCGCCCGCATTGTGCTGGGTGGCATGACCGCCAAGCAGTGGGCGCAGGTGAACGGTATCGACGGCGAACCGCGCGATAGCATGAGCGTTGGCCAACTGGAGCACCTCAGCTACCTGGAGAGCACCAACATCACGCTGATCGATATGGGCATGGAGTACGCCCAGCGTAAAGCGGAATTAACCCGCCTCTCTCAGCGTTGGCTGGCTAAACGTCTGGGGGCTAACGATGAATAAGCCCACCAGCGCACCGCTGCCAAATCACTCCTACCGCGACGCTCACGGCCAGATGGTGAGCGTGGCCGCCGTAGCGCATAACCGGGTGACGTTCTACCGCGAAGGTTACCAGTTCCCTTGCGTGCAACCCATTGAGCGCTTCATGAAGGAGCACACGGAGGTGAAGCAATGATTACCGGTGCACGGCGCAAAAGCCTCTCTCTGGCTGGCCTGATGTATGCAAAAGTTAACTCTCTGCAGGCGGTGCGCCACAGCGGGAACCTGTCAAAACCTGTCATTCTGTGGGCCACTGATAGTGGCTCTGTTGAAGTGTATTTCGAGACAAGTAAACGCGCGGGTAAGCGTTCGGAAACTGACTATCGGGAAGATAGCGTGTCCGGCGCCGGCGGTGGATGCGGGGCCCATCACACCGCCAGCTATAAATTGCCGCACCGTGACAAAAAGGGCTTGCGGTCTGAAGGTAGACCGGTCTATGGTTATAGCGCACCAGCAAAATCTGGTGCCGGGATTGGTCTCCCGGTAATGTTATCGGCGATACATGACGCGCCAAGCGTCTTTTTTTGTGTCGTTAGCTCAGTACACCCTTTTTTCTGCGATACGGGTATAATCCGTGCCGCTCGCAAAATTATGGTGGGCTGTGTAGGGGCTTCTTCGGAAGCGCCGGTTTCCGATAACGCCGGTAAGACCAACTCTGCACAGTCCACCACCCGCAAGATTGGTCTCTTCGGTGGTGGTTACAAAAACCAGTTATCGGAGGCTGCCGCCATGGCTACTACCCCTAACCAAAATCCGCAATTTATTTGGATTATCGCCGCTGTTCGCCGCGATTGCCCGACAATCACAGCAAAAATCCACCATATCATCTCAGAATCAGAGCAGGAAGCCCGCCGCACACTGGCACGGGATCACGTCTGTTTCTTTGCAGGCCGTATCCGTCTGGAGGTGGCAGCATGAGCCTGTATAACGATTTAGTACGGCATGATCTGGATTCCTGCTCACAAGATGAGATTGTTGGGGTTCAAAACAGATCCAGTGAAGCAGTTAACGACTTGATGATGGGTGTTAAAGCAATTGGAAGCCTGATGTTTTGGGCTTCCGACAATCAAGAGTACAGCGAGGAAACAGCGAAAGAGGATATGTATCGTTTAGGTGCTATGTTGGGAGTAGTTAGTGATGTAGCCAGAGCTTTACGTGATACATCTGAGAATGCGATGTATCTCAGGCGGGTCGCTAATGAAAAAGGGGGGAAATCATGAAAGATTTACCACTCATTGACGCCCAATGTCGTGTTGAACAAGCACAGGCTCTGCTCTCCATATGGTTAGAGGGCACGAAAGCATCTGAACGAGATATTCAGTTAATTTGTGCTCTGATCTCGTTACTCCAGGATGTACCGGAAGCAATTAAAACGGCGGATGAAGAACTTGCTGATTACGTCTTGTGTGCTCATCGGGAGAAGCGTCAATGAAACTGGCACCGAACCTGAAACATTTGCCAAAAGAAAAATTTACTGAAGCAGTTATTTTTGCTGGAACCGATGCGTATGCACATGCAAAAGGTTGGGAAGAGGGCATGGGTAAACAAGTCGCTGAGGACAGAACACCTCCCATTTATCTTGGACCGAAGCAGTTGGCGGAACTGGAGAACCTGCAAATTATTGATAAAGGGCGTCGCAGTGCTCGTGTTTATCTGGCTGGAAGCATTGAGCCAATAATGATTAATGCCATTGGGGAAAAACTTGCACAGGCAGGTGTACTGGAAGCGAAATTATATAAGGGAATTCCTGACCAAAAACCGGAAAACTGGAGGCAATATCTGGCCAGGCTCAGAGAACAGGGCGAGCACACAACGACATTAATTCTGAAAGCCAATAAAGCTGCGAATAGTGACAACCTGAAGCCACATGTTGAAAGCCGAGCTGACGGTATTTTTTGGGTTGAACCCAAATCAGACAAAGATACCGGGGAAATAACTACCCGTGAAAGCTGGCTGTGTTCTGCTCTGGAGGTCATAGGTACTGGCATAGATGACAGTAAAACCCGGTATCTGATCATGCGCTGGCGCCCATTCGGTTCGAAGGGGGATACTGTCCAGGCAATACCGTTTGCTGATATCGGTGAACGCGAAGGCTGGCGATCGCTCAAGGCTGGTGGGGTGAACGTTACAACCAAAAGTGGTTTACGTGCAACGCTGGCCGACTGGCTGCAGAGCTGTGCCAATGGTGAGGTATGGCGCATTGCGCATGCTACGGGCTGGCAGTGTGGCGCCTATATCATGCCTGATGGCGAGATCATCGGTACTCCAGATCAACCGGTGCTGTTTAGCGGACGAAGTTCTGCCGCATCCGGTTACACCGCCAGCGGTACCGTTGAGAGCTGGCGGGAGAACGTAGGACGTCTGGCCTTTGGTAATTACTCGATGATGACTGGGGTGGCCGCAGCACTGGCCGCCCCGTTGATTGGCCTTGCTGGTGCGGATGGATTCGGTATCCACCTCTACGAACAGTCGAGCGCGGGTAAGACTACCACTGCGAATGTGGCCTCCAGTCTTTACGGCAATCCAGATGTACTGCGTCTCACCTGGTACGGTACTGCGCTGGGGCTGGCGAATGAGGCTGCCGCACATAATGACGCGCTGATGCCGCTTGACGAAATCGGCCAGGGGGCTGACCCGGTGGAGGTCTATAAATCGGCCTACGCGCTGTTTAACGGCACTGGAAAACTCCAGGGAGCGAAGGAAGGCGGAAACCGTGACCTGAAGCGCTGGCGTACTGTGGCCATCAGTACCGGTGAGATGGATCTGGAGACCTTCATTGCCAGTGCCGGCCGTAAGGCTAAAGCGGGCCAACTGGTTCGCCTGCTGAACATTCCGATGCGTCGGGCAGTGCGCTTCCATGAGCATACCAATGGTAAGCACCATGCCGATGCTCTCAAAGATGCATACCAGCATAACCACGGAGTGACCGGGCGTGAGTGGGTGAAATGGCTGGCTGACCACCAGCAAGAGGCGGTGAACGCTGTCAGAGCAGCGGAAGAGCGCTGGCGTAGTCTGATCCCGTCGGATTACGGGGAGCAAGTCCATCGTGTTGGCGCCCGGTTTGCCATTCTGGAAGCCGCACTATTGTTAGGTAATGTGATCACCGGCTGGGATGAGCAGACGTGTCGGGATGCTATTCAGTACAGCTATAACGCCTGGCTGCGTGAATTCGGTACCGGCAACAAAGAGCATCAGCAAATTATTGAGCAGACAGAGGCATTCCTGAACGCCTACGGCATGAGCCGCTTTGCACCGTTCCCGTATGACCCAACCAGCCTTCCCATCTCCAACATGGCGGGATACCGGCAGAAGGGCGGTCATGAGACTGACCCGATGGTGTTCTACACCTTCCCGGCAGCCTTCGAAGGGGAGATCGCCCGCGGCTTTAACACTCGTCAGTTTGCAGAAGTCCTGAAGAAAGCTGGCATGCTAACGCCGCCGACGTCTGGTCGCGGTTTCCAGAGAAAGTCTCCACGCATTGATGGGCGACAAATTCGGGTTTATGTCCTGCAGTATCTGCCGGACGATGACCAGCCAGAGTAAAAGCATTCTTTCATGTGTGTAGTTTAGGTGTTGGTTCAGTTGGTTCAGTTGCCTCAGTGGTTATATGTATATGTTTAATAAGGTTTCATGTTTGAAAAATGAACCAACATTGAGGCAACAAACCACCATTTTGAGCCAACACTGAATCAGGTACAGGGTATCAGAAGAGAGGATCACAAAGATGACAGCTCAAATTTCAGCGTATGGCCGGCTGGTGGCCGACCCGTAGACCAGAACAACGGGAAAAGGTACAAACATGGCTATGGCCCGCCTGGCGGTAGCGCTGCCCTGTAATGCGGCAGATAACGGAGAGGCTACCTTCTGGCTGGGCGTCATTGCCTTTGGTAAGCAGGCTGATACTCTGGCCAAACACCGTAAAGGCGGCCTTGTCAGTGTGGCGGCCAATATGCAGGTCAATCAGTGGACGGGGTAGGATGGCGGCACCCAGCAGGGGTATCAGATATTGGCCGACAGCGTGATCAGCGCCAGAACGGTACGACCCGGCGGCAAGGCAGGACTGCAGGGGTAGGCTACTAACGCCCTGCGCCGGGCGCATGAGCAACACCCACCAGCGACCGGTCATGAGGATTTTGACCAGTTGCAACCGTATGACGAATGAAGGAGGAGACAACATGAATGTGATCCGTTAACCATATCAGAGGATAACGTTCATGAATCCCAGTAGTTTCAATTGTTTGATCTAGCTCGCTAAATGCGAGCTTTTTTTGCACCTTGGTTTAAATCCAGATTTATCTGATATAGATTTGTAGACGTTAGTAGACCGGAGTAGATGGAAGCTATATTCATGGGTTTTCTGAAAAAATGACGATTCAATAGTTATTAATTTTTTAAGGATACGGTGATGGCTCAAGCTCTAGAGGCAGTCTTAACAGCAGCTCAAGTGAAAACGTTAGATATTGAATCTTTTATCTTTCATATAATTCAAAGTGATGAGTCTGATGAGCCTATTTATTTGGATGCTGTAGCTCTTGGTGAAACACAGAAGAAATTTTTCTTATCTAGGCTTAAAGAATGCGCGAAGGGAACGCAATATATTTTCAAAAATGATAGCCCGCATCTTCAGAAAAATTGTGAGAGTATGATTTCCAAATCTAATGAATTTATTGAGATTTCTCGTTCTATAACTAGTGACTTTGCCGGTAGACATGCTGGTAACACTGCTGATGGGGTATTTGTTGTATCAGTCGTTAAATATCTTCATTCAGCAAATGAATATAAGAAACTTATATTTCTTGTGAAGTTAGATAAGACGGCTTCTTTTTCATACTCTTATAAAGAGGAGAATGGCAAGAAAATCGCTGTTATTAATGAGGTTCCAAATGCTTTAAGCGAAAGTAAGCAAGCAGTACAAAAAAGTGCTTTGATTGACGTCTCGGGACTTCACGCATGGCACGTTCTGGCTTTTGATCGGGTAAAGCCGACATTGAGCGACTACTTCAGAGGGTTCCTTGGTGTCACAGAACGTCAAACAGATTCAACCTTAACGAAAAATACACATAGAGTAGTAAGAGGATGGGCAAGCCAAATCCCTGCTGAGCTCCTTGCTCCAGGTGAAGATTCCAATACCATATCAGGGCGTTCTTTAAGCTATTTTCAGGCGCACGAGCATTTTGATACTGAAGAGTATGTTTCAGCTATTGTAAGGCATGATGATGAAGAGAAGAAAAAGAAACTTATTGAATCTTTACAAGAAAAACTTGTCGAAGTAGGAGTGGCAGGGCAAAGCTTTGCTTCAATGCCTGGTTCTTTAAGCAGAAAAGATAAAAAGCAGATTTATCAGACGGCTGAAGGTGTTACAATCACATTTGAGGGTGATGTAGTGGCTGCTGGTATAGGCAAAGAAACGCTCCCCAATGGTAAAACTCGAATCACAATTGAAACTAATGGGTTGGAAATAAAGGGATAAAAATGGCTGAGCTCGTAACTGTGATAGCTAATATCTACAGTTTGTGTGATAAATCTACCCAGGTTGTAGAGGACAGCTATCGCTTGACGGTTACGGGACAAAAGTTTACTTCTGATGTGGTTGATAATCTTACTCTTATTGAGAGGGAGATCAGTGCTCTTTCGTTGCCAGTTCCGTCACTAATACTGATGAATAATATTTCAGGTGCTGACGAGTATATAGATATTGAGGATGCTCATATTTATATAAATGAGAATAATACTCAAAAATGGACTATTGTTTTTAGTAAAACTCACTTTGCTGGGCTATTTGAAAATCTTAGGGAAGCGGAAGATAAAGTTATATTCTTTTCAGAAAATAACCTCGTTAAATGGATAGAAAATAAAGATCCATTTGTTCAGCAAAGTAGTTTTGATCCAGAGTTTTCTAAGGAAACAACAGTTTGGGTTTATGGGCTGGATAAGCCGTATGGTGGAAACTTATTGTGGGTTGTGCCAGTGGGTTGGAGTGGGGATTTACCACATAATAGTGACTTCGTATACTCATTACCATCATCGGAAGATGTATATGGTTTATTACATGTCAGTGTTAATCAATATATACAAATAAAACCAAATTCTTTTGCTATTACATGGGGGGATTTGGGGTCTGAATCAGCTCGTTCATTCATTCGCTTGAGCGTTATGACATTGTCGTGTTGCTTGGGATATGAATTAAACAAAATAAATAATGAATATCATGTTGTATACAAAGGAACCAAGCGAGTTTCTAAAGTGATTGATTATCCTGCTAATGAGGATTTTTCAAAATTGCAAAAGCTTCTAATAAAAGCTGTTTCTTGGATTCACCAGGAAAGGCCAGAAACGAGGCTTCAGCTTATAATGGATAGGTTGTCTTTAGATATTCGACCTGAAGATAGCATCTTCACAGGTTTATCATCTTATTTGGATTCTGCATTACAGCAATCACAAGATAGCTATGCTTTTGTCATTTTAGAAAGAAAGGATGCTTATCATAAAGAGATGAGAGAGCTGCTAAAGGATATGCGTTCACAAGCAGATTTATATGCTTCGAAAGTTCGGGATTTAGTCAGTAATATAACTCGAGATATTCTTGGTGTTTTGGCTTTTGTCGGCTTCTCATTTATTAGTAAATTCGATCCAAGTCGACTGCGTTCATTACTTGAGAGCTCTGAATTATCTTTGCTTGTTAAGTTTCTTGCAGGATATCTGATGTTATCTTGTATTCTTCAGGTGATCGTTCATCTTAGAGATGCTAGATTGTCAAGGCTTGAAAATGAAAATTGGCTAAAGGTGTTGCAACGTTATACATCGTCACAAGACAATGAAGAGAATTTTTTATCACCGATAAAAAGACGCAGGAGAACGCTGTTCTTTTCTATAGGGGTAATGGTCATTTTATATGTTATTTTAGCTGTTGTTACTTGGAATATCCCATGTTTTGTTAAATGGCTGATTTATTCGGAGTGATGACTTCATTTTTATCGCTTCAAAATAAACTGCACTCTATATTCCCTTTCTTTTCTTATACGTTGGAATAATTCTTTTGTTCATCGCGACGCTGTATTCGTCGACGTCAGTGAAAAAGTTGTCAGTAACTACCATAATCCTAAGTCCAAGCCTAGTGGGAGGAGTCAGTGCTGAGGAGCAAACGCAAGCACAGAAGAGGCGGTAACCTCCAGCTAGGACAGAGTGTCAAAATGCCCATATCTTATTTATAGGCAGAAGTGACGTGTTCTGGCTATGTATGGCAGAAGGCCTCTAAATACCTGTACCTTTTGGGAATTATCCTCAGAGGCTGTGCTTTGTTATAGGTCTGCAGATGAGACAGAACGCCGGCGAGACCTGGAAAGGCGGCCAGCATTGTAAGTTGTTAGAAACCCAGAGACGTGAAGATAGCGCTTCGGTTTGATGGCAAATGTGTAAATCAGAATCGATCGTATTTTCAAAGCCACTAAAAAGACGTTTAATCTTGTTATTAACCAGTTTGGGCCAGTTAACCTACCTGGCATCACATTAACGCTTGATACGAAGTGGGACTTCCACATCTTTATCAGTAATGTTTTGCCCGGGGAAGCCCACTTTAGACTCAGTGAACCGATGGCAACATTTATATAGATGAGGTGAAGCCATGATAATGGGCTACCTGTTTATGACTTATGTTGCGGTCGTTTCGTGCTGGCCAGTATCCTTGATTCTGCTCTTGGCTTTAGCCGCAATATTACTACATTCTGACCGAAAGATTTTGCGTGTAAGTATCATCGTTATCGTCGCTTTTCTAGCCTTTGCAGCCTGGCAGTATGGTACGGCCGTGCACAGTACCTCTTCTTTTCTATCAGGTGGTTTGGCATGGCTGTCAGGGCAAATTCCTGCGTGGAGTGAAAGTCGATAAGTTGAACTTAGCGGTCCGTGGCTTTAGCTTGTAGAATTTGAACGAATCGGGTATTTGAACTCGATTTCAGGCGCATCGCTTAGAAATCTGCCTGATTTTGCTATCAGGTATCCGGCGATTTCTTCAGGCGTCAAATCAACATGAAGCATGTCTTCATCCTGGAACCATTCATTAGGCCAGTAGATGAGATCGGACGGATTGGCATCAAAGTTTTTCTCCAGCAATCCCAGCGCGTAGCTTTGTTCCGATTCCTTGCCTTCAGCATTGCACACGAAACTAATTATCTGAACGAGTTCATCCCAGGTTAAATCCGCAACGTATTTCTCCTGATTAAATGCCATCCGGGTAAAGTTTTTTGCGTCGGTCCATGAGGAAAAGTCACGGAAATCAGAGAATTCATAAGGATTAACGACCTGCCTGTTCCAGTCATTAATCATCGCTTTTAGCCCTTCATCATCTTCGCCGGCGCCGTTATCAATTTGCGACAGTATCTCTTTGGCCATATCCGCCAGTTCCTTTAGTTTCTGACGGCTGATTTTGGCTGGTTTCATGCGTTCAGGTAAGGGCATCAGGTCTTCCTTGTTAAGTTGAGACTCAGCAGCGAAAAGTCATTATGCAATCTTCGTCAAGTACTCGCCAAAAGTCTATAAAACAATCAATTCTCCTTCTGGTAACGATCGAAATTACTCTTTCATTAATTGCAATACAGGTAATGATCATTTCAATATGTGAAATTATAATGGCTGTATAAATATCAGGAGGTAGCCATGTCGAAACAGTCCGTCAAACCTGTCTTGCTCAGCGAAGCACAGATTCAGGCAATCAGAAAAATTCAGGAAAAGCAGCGCCAGCAATCAGGTATCGGCGTTGCGCCGACTATCCATGAGATCGCCAGGGGGTTGGTCGATACCGCGCTGGCCACAATTTCTGCTGAAACAGCTACAAGACTGCAGGAGTGAATCAAATGCGTTTTTATGAGATCAACATATTTGAAGAAAACAAAGTCATTAAAAACTATTCAAGTCATAAGAACGGAGTTTACAACCACGGCGCTTTAATGGTGGAGTTCGATATACAGCAAGTATGCTTGTCCACGCCTGCCGGTGAGAGCCGATTAACAATATGGGGGATAAGTCCCGCCGACATGCAACAGGCAAGACTTAACTACAATAACAAAAAAATTCAGATTTTCGCTGGGATGGCTGCTGGATTCCCTTTAGCAGGGAAGCATGGAAAGGGGCTGGTCATTGAAGGAGTTGTGAACCAGGTGTTTGGTAACTGGCAGGGGACAGAGTTAAGGCTGGATTTTGTAATATTTGCCGGACCAGCAAAGACTGACAAAGATGGAGCAGTTAGCTCTGAAAAAATCACATTTCCCTGGTCTGTTGGACAGAAGTTATCTGTGGCACTGACCCAGTGTATTATGCGGATGGGAGGGTATAGACCAAATATAAATATCAGTGATTTACTGGTTCTCAATTATGAGCGTCCGATGTTTTGCGACTCAATAACTCTTCTGGCCAGAGATTTAAAAAACTTTTCTCGGTCAGTAATTAGAGACCCAGGATACTCAGGTGTTGAGATGGCAATAGTCAATCAAAATGAAATCAGGGTTTGGGATAATGACTATAAAAACCATCCATCTGGCGTTAATGAGCGAAAAAATAATCCTCTCCAGATTGAGTTTACTGACCTCATCGGGCAGCCTACGTGGATAAGTTATGGTGTTGTAAGCATTTTATGTGTGATGCGGGCTGACATCCACACGGGTGATCATATTCTCATGCCTAAAAATTCAAGGCCTCTTATCCAGGCAGCTTCTTTTTCCCAGTACCGTGATGATTCTGCTTTCCAGGGACAGTTTGAAGTTCAGTCTGTTCGCTTTTTGGGGAACAGTCGGCAACCGACAGCTGATTCGTGGATAACAATCATTGAGGCTCATCCAGCCGGAGAGTTGAAAGCAAAATGAGTATTGAACAAAAGCTGAATTTCAGCAGAAATCTGAATACTTTTGCGGATAAAAAAGTTGAGACGGCATTACAGGTTTCAGGGAAGATTCTGCCCGTGAGTGTAGTAAGCCAGTCGGGAAAGATGGTGACAGTCTCATTCGACTTACATGAGACACCATTTCTTCTGCCACAATTAACGGTCCCGATTTTTGGGCCTCAATATATCCGATACCCTATGCAGAAAGGGGATAAAGGGATCGTAATTCCAGCAGATACCTATCTGGGAGGGGTTAGTGGGCTTGGTGGGGGAGTGGCAGATCTTACTCCACCAGCCAATTTAAGTGCGCTGTTCTTTTTACCGATCAGTAATACCGAGTGGCAGGACGTCGACGGACAGGTGGTGACGGTATACGGGCCGGATGGTGTAACGCTGCGCGACAGCGGCAGCAACACCACATTTCTCCTGAAGCCTGACAGCATCGCTATTTCCACACCTGACAGCTTCACCGTAACCGTTGGCGGGACAGTTTTCTCGCTGACCGGTAGCAAATGGAGCCTTTCAGGAGAGGCAGGGCACCTGCAGGATTCAGTGGCCAGTACCAGCCCGGCAATCATGCACGCCGGGTGGCAGTCGCTTCTGACCTGGCTTAACAGTCATGAACATTCAAACGGCAACGATGGAAATGATACCGGGGGGCCGACTTCAACATTTAACGGGAGTATCACAGAATGACGCCATGATGACTAATACCATACCTTCCATGTAATCCACTAAAACCCATACAGCCGGAGATATCTATGTTAATGAGTAAAGCTGAGTATGCACGTCATCGCGGGGTAGCCGGATTTAACAGCAGTTAATAGTCTAGTTTACCTGTTGCAAGACAACGTTCAGCCTCGCCCCTGCTTTTTGCATTGTTCTGGCAAAATTTAGTCACTTCAGGTGAAGCCTCTGGGGCTTCTCGCAAATACCCATAGATCGTTACCAGACCACTATTTTCGCAAGCCTCTGCATATGCATAGGTGGCTTTCTCCTCAAAGGTGGTTCTTTGCCCCGGATGAGCATTCCCATCTGCGTTAAACGCTTTTAGCTTTTCAATTGCGTAATTGCAATCAGCTTGGGTAAGTTGAACGGCAAAAGCCTGAGCGGCAGAAAAGTAGAGGAACAAAGCAATAGCGAAGCGAGCATTCATAATTAAACCCTCAAAAAATACGAGATATGTTGTAGGCAACAGGCAGAAATAAATTATCCGCTACACATAAGCGGTTACTTGATGAAACATGTTTACCTAAGGAGAGTAGGGCAGTTCGCTCCACCAGCTCAAGCATGCGCGGCTGTGGGTTTCTCTCTGGCAGGTTCTTTTTGCTGCATAGGGCATCCAGCAGCCACGCCGTTTTGTCACCGCCGCCGCTACAGCCTGATTAAATACGTCATGCAATTCAGCCGGAACGCGGAATGCTATAAGATTGGATTTGCTCATGGGGCCGCTATCTCAGTGTCTTAGGTCTATACAGTAGACCACCGTATAACAATGTTATACTGATGATGTGGCGTATAACTAATTGTTTTCTTCATCCATCATCTCCTTTGGCCTGGGGCGCTGGTGGTCATAAATTTTGGAATGCTTTGGACATTTAGGAGCTACAGCTGGCTGAAGGATTGCGCTGGCGATAGTCTGAAGTAGAAATGCTTGATTAGGGCATCCAAAAAAGATGCTTGTTAAATTTATACTGTTTGAAATGGATTTGAATTGCACTCATTGGCAAACGTGTGTTGTGGTTGGCGCTGCATACTATAGCGGCGATCGAGAGTATTAAACTTCCGGGCCCGTACATGCGGGAATATCCCGGATGCAATAGGGAAACTTTCAGGCGAACAGAGTAACCGTTAGTTACACTGTTGTTAGTTAAAAATACGGAAATCGCACCTTTAGAGTCACCCCAGGGGGGGAAGGACTGTCTCGCAGGTAAAACCAGCTTAGTCGGCACCATTATCTCGATGAGAAATATGCCCATTTATCCATTCCTCAATTTCGCCAGATAGCCAGCGAACGCTACGACCTATCTTAACTGGGTGAGGGAAAGTACCTTTTTTCATCCAGTCGTAGATAGCAGTCTTTCGAAACCCAGTAGCTTCACATACCTGTTTCAGGTCCATAAAATACATTTTCATTGGATTCTCTCTATGGTTTGGATGCAATGTTGGTTCAACCCGGTAAATGTAGGTTCAAAATCTGGTGGTGTTGGCTCACTGTTTTGATAAATATCCAAATAAAACAATGGACTTTACGTTTTGAGGCAACTGAACCAACCGAACCAACGTATTTTCTGTATATATGCGAAAAAAACTGACGAATGTGTCCCACAAGAAGGCAGGGCCGGGCTAATCTTCATTAGCAAAACAAATAAGTTGGGGTATCCGCAAAATGACAGCACAAATTTCAGCCTACGGGCGGCTGGTGGCTGACCCTCAGACCAGAACGAAGAACAGCGGCACCAGCATGACAATCGGGCGTTTAGCGGTGGCACTGCCCTGCCATGCAGCAGAGAGCGGAGAGGTTACTTTCTGGCTGGGCGTGATGGCATTCATTAAACAGGCCGACGCACTGGCAGGACACGTTAAAGGCGATTTAGTTAGTGTTTCCGGAACGATGCAGGTCAACCAGTGGACGGGCAAGGATGGCAGCACACAGCAGGGTTATCAGGTAGTGGCAGACATCCCTGTCTCGCCTTTACAGCTTATTTTTTACTGGCTTCAAGAATAATTTTTTTATCGCCCAAGGCGGTGACTTGCTCTTTGTTGTGATTATCTTGCACACTAATCTTCTCAACGTTGGCGAACTGCCACGCCTGAGGTGTATTCAGGAAAGTCACATTGTTAAACTCGCTATCCCGTAAAAAGCTGATATCGGTCGGCGGACTATTTCTAAATTGTACGTTGTAGAAATGCAGATTCTGATGATAAGCATCACGCGGGAAAGTAATGTGATAGTCATCTGCCATTTCGCCCATCGTCATACCATCCACCAGGATACTTGATTTTGCCTTGGTACCATCAACCGTAATATTTTCCACCAGCACATCTTTAAACTGTGCCGGTAACTGGGCTGGCAGTGTATCGTTAACGTCGGCACTGTATTTGATGGTAAAGATAAACGGTTCTTTCGCAATATCCTTCATGGCGTTGTTGCGGAACACCACTTCCCGCACCCCACCACCATAGTAAGGACGGCTCTTCATCCGTAAGCCAACGTCAGTTTGATACATCACATTATCTTCAGCGCGGATTTTTTCGATCCAGGCCCCCGTGTGACTACCGGTGACGATCGCCCCGTGCCCTTTACGGAAATAGTTATTGAAGATCCATGCACCGCTTTGCGCCTTTTGGTGGTGGATTTCAGTTTCTTTTCCAAACCCAGCGGCAAAGTTGACACTGTCATCGCCGGTATTAAAGACGTTATTAAACACAATGCTATTTTGACTATTGCCAAACTCGATACCATCGGCATTATTACCATCGAAAGTCTGGTGCGTCAGACCATTGGCGGTAATATCCTTTGATCCTAATACCATGATGCCATGGAACGCAGGATTACGAACGGTTAACCCGGCAATATAGAACCCGTCAACACCACGCATCGTCATCAGGCTGGAGCGACGATTTTTGTAAGCCCGGTTAATCTCCTCACCTTCGGCTACGGCTTGCTCTGTTTGATTCCTGGCAAGGATACCATCTTTACCGATATTGTTCGCATTGCTGGCTCGGTACTGAGGAAGCGTATCCCCCAATTCATCAGTTATCTCGCCAGCACCGCCAGGCTTAACCCCTCGTTGCCATCCGTTACCGTCGATGATTCCGCTGCCAACGATACGGATATTTTTAAATGTCCCGGGAGGCGTTTCGCCTTTATCCGGGTAAGCATAGGCATTAATAAGTGAAGGGGGGCGCAGTGGCTGAGGATGCTCTTTATAGTGATAGAGGTAATAACCTTTATCTAGTGGATAATCTTTAGAATCATCAGAGCCCAGCAAGGTGGCATTTTTATCGATCTCTAAGGTCATGTCGCTGTGCAGGAACAATGCGCCTGTTTTATACACGCCATCGGCAATCAAGACTTTACATCCCTGAGGGAAGCGCACGATAGTGCAATCGTCAATCGCATGTTGAATGATTTCAGTATTTACTGACTTTCCATCGCCTTTTGCACCAAGGTTTTTAATATCAATGATATGTGGTGATGTTGTGGTGCGTGTTTTCAATTCCGTACTTTGGGAAGACTCTGTTCCGTCGTCATAAAGCGCCCGTACAACGAAGGTGTATTCGTGATCGGGTTGTAGACCGACGGCAGTGAAGGTGCGTAAATCAATTTTCTGTGCCCAGCCATCATTTGCCAGCTTATTATAAAAATTGTCGATGTAGGCCTTTGCCGGTGAAAATGTGTCCTGATTTTTCCGCGCGGTACCTAGCCGCACACCATCGCGATATACCACATAATCAACGATAGTTTTATCGGCACTGGGTGGCTTTTCCCATATCAGGACCATACTCTTATCATCGGCGGATAAAGGTGGTGTCATCACGTGCAGCGGAGCTGTGTTTTCTGCGGGCGAGAACGTCTGCTCTGCTGCGATAACCTGAGTACTGCCGATGGACGCACCGGCCAAGATTATACTCAGTGTTAGCATAGTACGAGATGTGCGTATGCTCATTAATCGATACCCCTCAAAAGAAACGCAAGTCTAATAAAAATAAAACTATATTTTATTTTTATCAATGTGCAAAATCTGAGACAAGGCTCATACTTGCAGAAACAGAGGGCAGTATTATCAGTGCCAGAACAGTATGCCCCGGCGTTAAACGTGCCGAGTCAGTCAAAGCAAACGAAGCCAGCAGAGGCCATATAGCGCAATCCGCGCCGGGGTGGAGGCTATACAATACACCTGATGATTTTGATCAGCGGCCGCCGTTTGATGATGATTTTTGAACAAGGGATTAAACCAATGAGCACAAGGAACACAATAAGCATTAAGCGTAAGCCGCAGGATATTTACCAGAAGCCGCAGCAAAACTGCGCATTCAACGTGCGTACTACCTGACGAATGCTAACGGTGGTATTGCGTAAAGAAATTGCGAATTCGCAGTAATTTCTAAGCGCGAATTGCGAATTCGCAAAATGGTGGAGAGGCTTGATATTTCTGGCTTGGGCGCTATCCGTTCGCAGTAGATGGCGGAAGTTAGATATACAGTTTTATTAAGGTTTGTTAAGGTTTTTGCGCACAAAAATGCGCACAGTGAGCCGTTAAATGAAAAAAAAAAGCCAACAATCAAGATCAGGATGGGGTGGCAAGCGTGCCGGCGCCGGAGCACCCTACGGCAACACGAACGCGGTTAAGCATGGTGAACGGAGTCGGAGGGCATTCTTTCCGCTGGAAGACGTTGATGAGCTTTCTCCGTTGCTAAAAAACAGAATACGTAACCTGATGCTGGCTGAACATCTCGGCCCGCTCATACAAAGCGACCCGGAGTACGGAACAGAGGCGTGGCGAGAAATGGCACTTCTCAACGGTATGATGGGCTTGCATACTGACCGCATCATGAGGCTTGAGTTGCAGAAAGCGAAAGCCGATCACGCGCGCGCCAGACTGGAGCTGATAAGGCTTAAAAAGCGTCTGTCCGCCAAATGAGTGATTTGCTGGCTTGTGGCCGTGAGAATTCTGGACAGTTCTGGCCAGATGGGGAATATGGCGACGTTAAAGGCTGAGTGTAAAATATTTATTGTCCAATCCATTGCGTGCTACGAAACACCTTCTCAGGTAGTGGTGTCCGTAAGGGAGAAATTTGGTATTAAATTCACCCGTCAGCAGGTCGAATCACATGATCCGACGAAGGTCAGCAGTAAGGGGCTGGCTCAAAAATGGGTAGACATATTCAACGCTACCCGCGCGCGCTTTCTCAAAGAAACCTCGGACATTCCGATCGCCAACAAGGCCTATCGTCTGCGCGTCCTCGACAGAATGGCTGTTAACGCTGAAAGCATGAATAACTACGGAATGACAGCCGACATTCTGGAGCAGGCAGCCAAAGAGGTTGGCGGAGTGTACGCCAGCCGGATGAACGTGGAGACTGCAGGCAAAAGCATCAGTGACGCTTAGGCTAGGGCAGCAGGGCTCAACCCAATAGAAGCCGCAGACGCCTACAAAAAGATGGTGATTTGAATATGGATGATTTTAACTAAGATTCAGCCACCAGCCTGACCTACCTTTTCTCGCAGGATGCCACCTGTAGTTGCGTAAGATCAATGTTGGCTAACTTTTCAACGAATACCTTGGATGTTCATCTAAAGCCCGGAGAGAGCCAAATGAACATCAAGTTAGTCACTATTTCCGTACTTGCTGCTGCTTTCGTCTTTGTGTCAGATATGGCCATCGCCAAATCGAACCAGTTAACTGATGACCAAGTTAAGCAAAGAATTATCGACGACTCTATAGCATCCTACCCAGGTACCTGCGCTTGCCCATTCAATACGGCACGGAACGGAAGCTCATGCGGCCGCCGCAGCGCCTGGAGCAAAGCGGGAGGATATTCGCCTGTCTGCTATAAGAAAGAGGTCACAAAGGATATGGTAAAAGAGTGGCGCAAGCAGAATCAGTAACGGTAATGGTCTGCTGAACGTGTAATTTTGCTGTTTGAAACACCGTGAATGTTGGTTCAACCCGCTAAATGTTGGTTCAAAATCCGGTGGTGTTGGTTCACTTTTTTGATAAATATCCAAATAAAACAAAGGCCTTTGTTTTTTTAGACAACTGAACCAACCGAACCAACACATATTGCATGTATATAGAGAAATTTTTACCAAACTTACAGAAGGAGATCAGCACACCATCGCGAGGCGGATATGGGCATTTATCAAAGAGGCAACATTTGGTACGCCGACTATAAAAATTCCGAAGGTAAGAGAGTCCGCAAATCTATGGGGACAACCGATAAAAAACTTGCTTCAGAGTTGTATGACAAAGTTAAGTACGAGTCATGGCGCTCATCAAAGCTTGGATACATACCACGTGTAACTTTTGAAAAGGCATGCATACGCTGGCTGAAAGAGAAATCCGGTAAAAAAACGTTATGTGATGACAAAAAAAGAATTAAGTTCTGGCAGGCATTCTTAGGGACAAGATACCTTGATGAAATAACAGTGGATATGATTTACCAAGCTGTTAACTCAATGATTAATCAGAAGTATGAACAGAACTGGAGAGCCAAGTATCTGGCTTGTAGTCCCTCAGCGCTGGCCCCATCAAAGTATGTTCCAAAAGCTGTCTCGATAGCGACAAAGAACACGCACCTTGCATTTATGAAGGCACTACTTCGCAAATCATGGCTTGAATGGAAGTGGCTCGAAAAAATGCCTTACATTCGTCTTTATCCTGTCAAGAATACTCGCGTACGTTGGTTGAAACCTTACGAAGCCAAAAAACTTATAAATGCTTGTAGTGAACCATTAAAATCAGTTGTTGAATTTGCTCTTGCAACGGGGCTTAGACGTTCAAATATCATTAATCTTAAGTGGCAGCAGGTTGATATTACTCGTCGGGTCGCATGGATTCCATCTGAAGAGTCTAAGTCTGGTCAAGCAATTGGCGTGGCTTTAAATCAAAGTGCTTGCGATATCCTTGAAAGGCAGGTAGGAAAACATTCCCAGTGGGTTTTCGTTCACACCTCGGCAAAACATCGACCGGATGGAACGCTGACGCCCGCGGTTAGAAAAATGCGGGTGGATGACAATAACGCCTGGCGCGCCGCGCTAAAAAAAGCGGGAATCAAGGATTTCCGTTTTCACGACCTCCGGCACACTTGGGCAAGCTGGCTTGTGCAAGCTGGCGTTCCACTTTCTGCCTTGCAGGAAATGGGAGGATGGGAAAGCATTGAGATGGTTAAAAAGTACGCTCATTTGTCTCCAACGCATTTGCTGATCTATGCTCAGAAACTGGATAGTATTTTACGTGAAGGTTGAAGCACCATTCAAAATCACGTACACAAGGGTGTACACAATTAGTTTATGACTAAAATAAAAACCATATTAATCAATATAATTGGTGTTGTATTTGTTTTTCATATCAAGAAAAGCAAATAATCATCAAACCCGCTTCGGCGGGTTTTTTGTGGCCGCCATGCCGGTAAATGTCAAAACCTTCCGCCATAATCCCGCGATACTTCGCCGGGAACAGAGCGGCTCAAAGGTGGACTTACTATGCAGATTGGTTTTATCGGCCTCGGCGCGGTGGTGGAAACCGCCTATTTACCGGCGCTGCGTCGCCTGGGGGACGTCATCGACCGCTGCCAGGGCTATGACCTGGACTGCAGCAGAGCGCTGCCGGGGATCCAGCGCTGTAGTTCGCTGTCGGCGCTGCTGGCCGAACCCCTGGATACGCTCTTCATTACCACCTCATCACTTCAGCATCTGCCCGTACTGGAGAGGGCGTTAGCCAGCGGCATTTCCCGCATCGTGGTGGAAAAGCCGATCGTGGCCAACCTTGAGCAGGCCGCCCGGCTGCGGGCGCTGCTGGCGCCGACTGAGCAGGCCGCGCGGGTGCTGGCTCTTGACCACTGGATGGCGCGAGGCGTTGCGCTGAACGCTCCTGGCCCGCTGTGGCGGGCGGAAGGGGAGACCAGCGGCCTGCCTCCGCCGCACCTGTCAGCGCAGGATATCGTCTGGATCGAAGGTTATTTGCAGGAGCCAAGCGGCTTTAACAGCGCTGGTGAGCCGGTCGCACTCAATTTTGCCACCGGGGAGCTGGATACCCGGCAGCTGCGTCACCCTGATGGGGTGATCCTCGATATCGGCACCCATGTCCTGGCGATGCTCCGCGAAACCCTGCACGCCAGCGGAGGCGATACGGCGCTGAGCCTTTCCCTTCGGGTGGCGAAAGACCGCCTCGGCCATGACATTGCTCCTGGGGATACGAGCACTGCCGAGGGGGAGGCGCATCTGCAGGGAACCCTGGGCACTATCCCGCTCAATATCTGGCTCAACAAATACGCGGGTCCCGCGGGCGGGCAAAAGGGAACGCGGATAGGACTGCGGGACGGGCGAATAATTACCTTCGATCGCGCCCTTGAGGGCGAAGTGGTGACGCTACAGGACGGCGAGCGGGTGCAGCGCTGGACCCGGCCCGGGGCGATCTATACGCACTGTCTTGATGAGCAGATCCTCGGCGCTGATAATCTGTTTATCCGGGCGCCGGACAGCGTGGCCGGGCTAACGCAGCGTAGGCTTGAGGAAGTGGAATGGCTGCTCAGGTTGCAGCAGCAATTACGCGGCCCGCATTAAACCCGGAACATGATAAAATAGGTGCAGATAAACGTTGAAAGGAATGGTTATGGAACTTGATTGCCCTCTGTGCCACGCGCCGTTAGATGTCAAAGGCAGTAGCGCGCATTGCGCCCAGTGCGAAAGGGTATTTACCCTTGAGGCCCGCTGCCCGGAATGCCACCAGCCGCTGGAGGTGCTGAAGGCGTGCGGCGCGGTGGATTACTTTTGCCAGCATGGGCATGGCCTGATCTCGAAAAAACGGGTGGAATTTATTCCGCTGGTTTAGTGGGCGAAGGCTTTCTGGCCCGCGTTTTTTTCACCGGCGCGATCTGCTTCACTTCGCTTTCGACCCAGCCGTCTTTCAGGCGGGTGGTGAGCAGATCGCCGGTTTTGACCTGTTTTGTCTGCTTCAGCACCGTACCGTCGCTCACCGAGGTGACGCTGTAGCCCCGCGCCAGGGTGGCTAAGGGGCTCACCGCCTCCAGATGGGTCACCGCGTTGCCAAACCGTTCACGCCGCTCGCTGAGGCGGCCACGCATAATTTCCGCCAGCCGGTATTCCAGCTGCTGGATCCGCGACTGCGCGCGGTGGATCCGTGGCTGCGGGTTGTAGTGATTCAGACGCTGAACGGTGCGCTTTTGCCGCTGTTCTGCGCGCTTAAGCTGTGACTCCACGGCGATACGCATCCGCTGGCGCAGGCGTTCCAGGGCGGTCTGCTGGCGGGCCAAGCGCAGCTGTGGATGCTGTTGCTGCAGGCGATGGAACAGCTGGGTAAAACGGCGCTGGCGACTGGCGAGGAAATAGTCCATCGCCATCTCCAGCCGCTGCTGTCCGGACTGCAGCTGGCGCAGCAGCTCCTGCTGGTTGCGGCTGACGATTTCCGCGGCGGCTGAGGGAGTCGGTGCCCGCAGGTCGGCAACAAAATCAGCGATCGTGACGTCGGTTTCATGGCCGACGGCGCTGACGATAGGGATCTGGCTGGCGAAAATAGCACGCGCCACCCGCTCATCGTTAAAACTCCACAGATCCTCCAGCGAACCGCCGCCGCGTCCGACAATCAGTACGTCACACTCCTGGCGCGCGTTGGCCAGCGCGATGGCGCGCACAATCTGCCCGGGGGCGTCGTCACCCTGGACCGCGGTTGGGTAGATGATCACCGGCAGCCCGGGATCGCGGCGCCTGAGCACATGGAGAATATCGTGCAGCGCGGCACCGGTTTTCGAGGTGATGACGCCGACGCAGTGGGCGGGAGAGGGGAGCGCCTGCTTATGTTTTTGCTCGAACAGTCCTTCCGCCGTTAACTGCGCTTTCAGCTGCTCATACTTCTGCTGCAGCAACCCTTCGCCGGCGGGCTGCATGCTTTCGACGATAATCTGGTAGTCGCCGCGCGGCTCATACAGCGTGATGTTGGCGCGAACCAGCACCTGCTGCCCGTGCTGCGGGCGGAACGTGACCCGGCGGTTGCTGTTGCGGAACATCGCGCAGCGCACCTGGGCGTTATCGTCTTTTAAGGTGAAGTACCAGTGGCCGGAGGAGGGCTGGCTGAAGTTAGAGATCTCGCCGCTGATCCAAACCTGACCCATTTCGCGCTCAAGCAGCAGACGCACCGTCTGATTGAGGCGGCTTACGGTAAAAATTGCGGGGGATTGAGAGGGTAACATGTGAGCAAGATCAAACTTTAAATCAGCAGGTTATTCAGTCGATAGTAACGCGCTCAGAGGGGATGGCAAGTATTATTTGCAAAAAAGGGTAGATGCAATCGGTTACGCTCTGTATAATGCCACGGCAATATTTATCCACCCTGGTCGAGATATTGCCCATGCTACGTATCGCTAAAGAAGCCCTGACGTTTGACGACGTCCTCCTCGTTCCCGCTCATTCTACCGTTCTGCCGAATACTGCCGATCTCAGCACTCAGCTGACGAAAACCATTCGTCTGAATATTCCTATGCTCTCCGCAGCCATGGATACCGTAACGGAAGCGCGTCTGGCTATTGCCCTGGCACAGGAAGGCGGCATCGGCTTTATTCACAAAAACATGTCCATCGAGCGCCAGGCGGAAGAAGTTCGTCGCGTGAAGAAACATGAGTCCGGCGTGGTCACCGACCCGCAGACTGTTCTGCCGACGACCACTCTGCGTGAAGTGAAAGAGCTGACCGAGCGCAACGGTTTCGCCGGCTACCCGGTGGTTACCGAAGAAAACGAGCTGGTTGGCATCATCACCGGCCGCGACGTGCGTTTCGTCACCGATCTGAACCAGCCGGTCAGCGTCTACATGACGCCGAAAGAGCGTCTGGTCACCGTTCGTGAAGGCGAAAGCCGTGAAGTGGTCTTCGCTAAGATGCACGAAAAACGCGTTGAGAAAGCGCTGGTCGTGGATGAGAGCTTCCACCTGCGCGGCATGATCACCGTCAAAGACTTCCAGAAAGCAGAACGTAAACCGAACGCCTGTAAAGATGAGCAGGGCCGTCTGCGCGTAGGCGCGGCGGTCGGCGCCGGTGCCGGCAACGAAGAGCGCGTAGACGCGTTGGTAGCGGCAGGCGTTGACGTTCTGCTGATCGACTCCTCGCACGGTCACTCAGAAGGCGTTCTGCAGCGTATCCGTGAAACGCGCGCGAAATATCCTGACCTGCAGATCATCGGCGGCAACGTCGCCACTGGCGCAGGCGCACGCGCGCTGGCGGAAGCCGGCTGCAGCGCGGTGAAAGTGGGCATCGGCCCGGGCTCCATCTGTACTACCCGTATCGTCACCGGCGTGGGTGTGCCGCAGATCACCGCTGTTTCCGACGCGGTGGAAGCGCTGGAAGGGACCGGTATTCCGGTTATCGCTGACGGCGGTATCCGTTTCTCCGGCGATATCGCCAAAGCGATCGCCGCCGGTGCGGCGGCGGTGATGGTTGGCTCCATGCTGGCGGGTACCGAAGAGTCCCCGGGTGAAATCGAACTCTATCAGGGTCGCTCTTACAAATCCTACCGCGGGATGGGCTCCCTTGGCGCGATGTCCAAAGGCTCCTCTGATCGCTATTTCCAGAGCGATAACGCCGCTGACAAACTGGTGCCGGAAGGTATCGAAGGCCGCGTGGCCTATAAAGGCCGCCTGAAAGAGATCATTCACCAGCAGATGGGCGGTCTGCGTTCCTGTATGGGTCTGACCGGCTGTGGTACCATTGACCTGCTGCGTACCAAAGCTGAATTCGTACGCATCAGCGGTGCGGGCATTCAGGAAAGCCACGTTCACGACGTGACCATCACCAAAGAGTCCCCGAACTACCGTCTGGGCTCCTGATTTCTTCGCCCGACCTTGCGTCGGGCGATTTATTTACTCTGTTTCACTTGCCTCGGAATTAGCGTCAATGACGGAAAACATTCATAAACATCGCATCCTCATCCTCGACTTCGGGTCTCAGTATACTCAGCTGGTGGCGCGTCGCGTGCGTGAGCTGGGCGTCTACTGTGAGCTGTGGGCATGGGATGTCACGGAAGCACAGATCCGCGAATTTAATCCAAGCGGCATCATTCTTTCCGGCGGCCCGGAAAGCACCACCGAAGAGAACAGCCCGCGCGCGCCGCAGTATGTGTTCGAAGCCGGCGTGCCGGTATTTGGCGTCTGCTACGGCATGCAGACCATGGCGATGCAGCTGGGCGGCCATGTAGAAGGTTCTAACGAGCGTGAGTTTGGTTACGCACAGGTTGAAGTGGTTAACGACAGCGCGCTGGTGCGCGGTATCGAAGATTCCCTGACCGCAGACGGCAAACCGCTGCTGGACGTGTGGATGAGCCACGGCGACAAAGTGACCGCCATCCCAGCGGACTTCGTAACCGTCGCCAGCACCGACAACTGCCCGTTCGCCATTATGGCCAACGAAGAAAAACGCTTCTACGGCGTGCAGTTCCACCCGGAAGTGACCCACACCCGTCAGGGAATGCGTATGCTGGAGCGCTTCGTGCGCGACATCTGCCAGTGCGAAGCGCTGTGGACCCCGGCGAAAATCATTGACGACGCCGTTGAGCGTATCCGTCAGCAGGTTGGCGACGACAAAGTGATCCTCGGCCTCTCCGGCGGTGTGGACTCTTCGGTGACCGCGATGCTGCTGCACCGCGCTATCGGCAAAAACCTGACCTGCGTATTCGTGGACAACGGTCTGCTGCGCCTGAACGAAGCGCAGCAGGTGATGGAGATGTTCGGCGACCACTTTGGCCTGAACATTGTTCACGTTGAAGGCGAGCAGCGTTTCCTCGACGCGCTGGCGGGTGAAAGCGATCCGGAAGCGAAGCGTAAAATTATCGGTCGCGTTTTCGTGGAAGTGTTCGACGAAGAAGCGCTGAAGCTGGACGACGTCAAATGGCTGGCGCAGGGTACCATCTACCCTGACGTTATCGAATCTGCCGCTTCCGCCACCGGTAAAGCGCACGTCATCAAATCTCACCACAACGTGGGCGGCCTGCCGAAAGAGATGAAGATGGGCCTGGTTGAGCCGCTGCGTGAGCTGTTCAAAGACGAAGTGCGTAAGATCGGCCTGGAACTGGGCCTGCCGTACGACATGCTCTACCGTCACCCGTTCCCGGGCCCCGGCCTTGGCGTGCGCGTGCTGGGCGAAGTGAAGAAAGAGTACTGCGACCTGCTGCGTCGTGCGGACGCTATCTTCATCGAAGAGCTGCACAAAGCTGACCTGTATAACAAAGTCAGCCAGGCGTTCACTGTGTTCCTGCCGGTTCGTTCCGTCGGCGTGATGGGCGATGGCCGTAAATACGACTGGGTGGTTTCCCTGCGTGCGGTGGAAACCATCGACTTTATGACCGCGCACTGGGCACACCTGCCGTACGATTTCCTCGGCCGCGTCTCCAACCGTATCATCAATGAAGTGAACGGTATCTCCCGCGTGGTGTATGACATCAGCGGCAAGCCGCCAGCAACGATTGAGTGGGAGTAGGACTGGCTATAAATAGTAATTAAGCTTTTTCAACTAACTTTAATGCCAGTCAGTTTTCTGACTGGCATTTTTTATTGGTTTTTCATTGAGTGTATGACTTCTATTTCTAAGGCCGTAACTCTATAACATCGGCTATGGCCTAAAGATAAAAGCCATTACCAACAAAATGGCGGTATTCCAAAACAGTCTAGCCGGAAGTGCTTACAAGGGTATGATGAGATCGATCAAATCGACAAATGAGATACTGGCCGTTGTGAGCGTCCGGCAACCGTAGCCGTAGGGGGCGAATTTAATGGCTTTGTTATGAGCCATTGGTAATCGCACCCATGACAATTTGAAAGAGTTCTTCTGCTCGATTAGTGGAGCCAATTGCACCTCTTTCTCTCGCCATTCTCTTGTGCTCTGGTAGATCTGAGGACGCATAGATCATAAAAGGAGTTTTGTCTCCCATTGCGCGTAATCTTTCTAGTAAGACATAACCTTCTTGCGCCCCTTCTTTGCGATCCATATCCGAAATAATAGCTGCAAACTTATTTGTTTTTAACAATTCCAAGGCTTCGTCAGTTGAAAGAGCTAAAGCGAACTCTATTCCCTGTGCCTCAAATGCCTGTCTTTCGTAAACATTATTTTCTGGTCGATCATCCACCCATAAAATACGATTTCGCCATTTTTCATGCTTACTCTGCCGTTTTGCATTGGATACAACGTTGACGATTTTTCGCAGTTGGCTTTCAGTGACCCCTGCACTATTTTCAGGCTGTTTTGCTGTGGCGGCGGTCAATGATGCTGCTGTAGCTATTTGCGCTCTTAAAAAATTATTTTCATCTTTGAAATCTGACGGCCCGTAAAGCTTATTATGATGTTTCGCAACAAGCCAGAGAAAGCCAAGAAACACAATGACAGGAAAGAAAACCATGAAATAAATAAGGGGAGCTATATGCTCTGATAAGCCATTACCAAAGCCAACGACGAAAGAGGCAAATCCATAAACGAGAACAATAAAGAGTGCAATGATACCAAGAGGGCTTTTGGTAAATCCTATTGCAGTTTCAGCAAATTTCTCTGGTTCCATATCCATCCTCAGTATTGCTCATAACACAGTTAAGTTGTATTAGATCAGACCTGATCTGACAATTACCAGCTATTTATAAAGGTATCTGTCAGATTACATCTGGCTTGAGTTTTTCTCATCCCAGATGTGCTTTCCATCAAGTAACGTTTCCATCGGTGTTCGGCCACTGCACATTTTTCCCTGATGGGTTCGCTCATTATTATAGTGAACCAGCCATTCATCAAGAACCGATTGTAATGCTTCAAGATCATCATATAACTTTTTGCGGAACGTCACCTGATAAAACTCGTTCAGTATCGTTTTATGGAACTGCTCGCAGATACTATTGGTCTTAGATGACATTGCCTTCGTTTTCGTATGCTCAATATCATTTATCGCCAGATAAAGCTGGTAATCATGCTGCTCCACTTTACCGCAATCTCTTGGTGTATTGAGAGGCGGGTTATAAAATAAATACTGATACCATGAGGGCGGATCAATCGTGGTCATGGTATCAGGTCATTCTCATGGGTTTATTGCGTCCCTGAAGATGACGTCGCTGACCATCTCTCCTCCAAGAAAATCGATCAACATATTCGAGTTTTCAAGGTCTTCTCTGGTCAATGCCCCGATTGCTTGTCCAACTACTACCTCCCAAGGTTTTTTACACTCAACAATAGCACAGACGAGTTGGCGGATTTTCTTGATCTTCTTGTGACGCAATCGGTCGCTCGATTCCATTAGTTCTGCAATCAACGCTATGTCGGAGTGTGTTTGATTATCCTCAACCCATTTTTTGGCTGCGTCTACAAATTCCGCCCATGTAACATTCATTACTGCAAGGCATGAATCAGTCAAAAGAACATTTTCGATAGCGTAGCATCGTAAGCGATAGCGTTTAAGAGGTAGGCGATGTTCAAGCGACTCGTTGATTACACCATCGCCATCACGAAGGGAAAAGGCGATTGGATTGTCATAGAGTGTACTAAGGAGGTCTACGCAAAAATCCTCAAGTTGACTCTGTTGATCTACGCTACCTGCTAGTACGGGAAAGATTTTTATTCGACCCTGTGATGTTCTGGCCGCTTGTTGCCAGACTCGTTCGTCGTCCTCTCCTTCCAAAATTAATGCAGCGTCTTCGCTAAGAGAAAGCGATAGGGGGTGCCCGAAGAATGGTGCAATCTTTCGAAGTTCATCGCTGGCCGGTATCAATGAGATTTCATTCACTGCAAAGCTCTTCGTGCCGATTGATACATATGGGGAGGCGGCAAGAGAACAGACGAGCGGGGAACTATGGGTGGATAAGCATATGGCAATACTGTTCGCGTGTGTTCTGAATTCGTCGAGCATACTGATTATCAGCTTGCCCAGTCTAGCTTGGAGGTCGGGGTGCAGATGTACATCAGGCTCATCGAGGAGGAGTACGTTGAATTTCTCCGGATCTATTGTGTCGAAGAAATAGATGATTTCCGCGGCTAATGCAACCGCTTCCGATTCACCGCTACTGATTTGGGCCGGATCAATAATCTGACCATCTACAAGTGATCGAAACTCATAATCAGCATTACCCATCTCGAGCGAAATGTTAGTGAGAAGCTGATTAATTTTACTTAATCGGTCTGTCTGAAAGTTTCGCGTTAGATCAGTTCGAATTTCCGGAGTATTGGCAAGTCGACGTAAGTAAAGCGTCTCGGCCTCGCGAAATAGCATAGCCGATGCAGCTTTGAAGTTGCTTGCCTGATTAACTGCCCGAGTGTGCCTCAGCCATTCGGGGTTGTCGCTCATATTTGTGAGGATGGTGCCATCACGCTTGAACGACCCTGCTCGCTCTGGACTTACATACCGGACATAAAATTGCTGCTTGTTCTGGCTGATTGTTTGTTCGATATCGCGAAGGAAACGACTTTTTCCCGCACCGTTTCGGCCCATAATTATGTTGATGTTGTTTAAGCCGTAAAGTCGGCCAATTTGGCTAGATAACTCGCTTACTTTCAAGATTGTAACTCCATTTTTCGTTGCCACATACGATATCAAATACACTAACTGAATAGGTGCGTTGATGCCTCATTTTGTTCACATCTATGTTGAAATTAGTGATGTTACCGAGCTAAGGACTCTAGTAGGAGTAGAGCGGCCATATTGTTCGTCTGAACAGCCTGTAGACAGCTCTATTATTGAGACATGGTATTTTTCGTGGTATCTGCTAAGTGGTTTGTTTCAACGCATTGATTTGTTTGAATTTTATTTTCTCATTGATAGCTGAGTGGGAGTCATCCCCGGTGTTAGCTGAATGAAACGAAACCCTCTGTTTTTACAGAGGGTTTTTTACTTTAGACATCCCTTCAATCCCGTCGTCCCAGAAGGTTATCTGGCAGGGTGAGGTTTCCCTGTGAATTCCCCGTTTGCGGTTCCGGCAGATGTTCAGCTGGCCCATTTTTTGCCGCCGTCGGATGAAGGGCGGGAAATTTGCCCGGCTGTGCCTTGCCCGCCCCGCGCACCATCGCCAGCGCCAGTCCGGCAACGATCAGCGTTAACCCGGTGGACACCCACATTCCGCCGATAATGCCCAGCCGGTGGTTCAGCCATGCGTAGGCAAAGGGTGAAACAGCTGCCATCAGTTGCCCGGGGATCAGCAGGAGACCCGTGCGGCTGGCGTAGCTTTCTGCGCTAAACAGCGCCAGCGGCAGCGTCGCTTTGACAATCGTCACCAGCCCGTTAATCGCGCCATAGCCCAGCACAAACCCGGCTGCGCATCCGGCAAAGGTCGTGCTGCTCAATCCAAGGAGAAAACAGAGCGGCATGGCGAGCGCAGTAAAACGCGTTAGCGTGAGTGAGGTGACCCGGGGACCGGCCAGCACTTCCCCCAGCCGGGCGCCGGTCTGGCCGAATCCCCACAGCATACCGACGGCAACCGGCAGACCAAAGTGGCTGATAAACTCCGGCAGATGGGTAGAGGTACCGTTAGAGATGAAGGTGATCAGCGCAATAAAGATCGCGTAACGCGCCCCGTTACGCCGGTCGCCCTCTGCTGTCGCTGGCGAGGCTGGTGATTTCGCCGCTGAACTGAGCCGCTGGCGAGGCAGTTGATAACTCAGCCATGCGCTCAGCAGGCCAAACAGCGCATAGATCCGCAGGGCATTCTGCCAGGGCATGATGGTTAATAACGCCTCGCCCAGCGGCCAGAAGAGGGCAGAGGCCAGACCGCCAGCGAGAGTGATATGAGAGATAGTTTTCCGCGCCTGCTGACCGTACAGATTCACCACTGCGGCGAACAGCGCATCATACAGTGAGAGCCGCATGCCGATGCCGGTCAGCAGCCAGGCGCCGTACCAGCCGGCCAGCGAAGGGCGCCAGGCCATCATGGCGCAGCTGGCGGCTATCAGTAAGGTACCGCTGGTGACCACCAGTCTTCCGCCAAAGCGAGCCAGCAGCCTGGCAACGAACGGGGAGACAGCGGCCATCATCAGCATCGCAAGCGTCAGGCCGAGATAGATCTGCGGCAAGGACCATCCTTTGTCGGCGGCAATAGCCCCGGCAAAGGTGCCGGGCATATAAAAAGAGATCCCCCAGTTGATGAGTTGCTGACCGCCCGCGGTGAAGGCAAGGCGTCGGGGAATAGCGTTTATTTCCATGGTTTTTCATTCCGTTAAGACAGTTGTCCTGAGCATACCCGGCAGGCTATTGTTCTGGCAGAGCGGCCACCTTATGCGCGGTATAAGAGAAACTTTTATGACAACACTGAACCTGGGAAATCTGGCGACCTTCCGGCTGGTCGTACAGCGCGGCAGCTTTTCTGCCGCCGCCGACGCGCTGGGGATCTCCCAACCTGCCGTCAGCCTGCAGGTACGTCAGCTGGAGCAGTTTTTACAGACCAGGCTGCTGGAGCGAACCGGACGTGGGATCAAGGCGACGGCGGCAGGAATGACATTGCTGGCCCACAGCGAGCAGATCGATCGGGCGGTGAATAGCGCGGTGCAGTCGGTCAGCGCATTCAGTCAGGAGGTTAATGGATCGTTGACGCTGGGGACAGGCGCGACGGCCTGCATTCATCTTCTTCCACCGCTGCTGCAGCATCTTCGTCAGCAGCACCCGCTGCTGACGGTGGGGGTGACCACCGGCAACACGCTGGATATCGTCCGCGCGGTGGAAGAAAACCGGCTCGATCTCGGGCTGGTCACGCTGCCCGTGCAGGGGCGCAGTCTGGCGGTGACTGCGATGATAGATGAGGAGTTCGTGACCATCTATGCCAGCCGCGAGACGGAGATGCCGGCGGTTTATACTCCCGCCGAGCTGCAGGCGCAGCCGCTCATTGCCTTCGAGGCGGGTAGCGGCACGCGGGATCTGATTGACCGCTGGTTCCGCTCGGCGGGACTGGCGGTGACGCCGGTAATGCAGTTGGGGAGCATCGAGGCGATTAAGCGCATGGTGCGGGCAGGGCTGGGCTACAGCATCGTGCCCCGCATGGCGGTGGAGCGGGTGGAGGATCGCGACGGATTACGCGTACACTCGCTGGCGCCGCGGCTATACCGACAGCTGGCGGTAGTCATGCGTCAGGACAAAATTGTGACAAAAGGTATCGCTGAAATGCTGCGCCTGCTGCATACCGTGCGCTTATAAATCGCCGACGGCAAAATTACCGCATCAAAGACAGTACTTCAGCAGCGAGCGGCTCTGCCTGCGGAGTATGGCGCTTGCAGTATTAGAATCAAAGGATTACTCGCGGGGGGAGGGCTCGACGGTGAGCGATGACTCCTGCGACGCTTTTTTATCCTGATGATGGTACCAGGCGCCGATGGAGGAGTAGACAAAGCGTCCAAAGAAGAAGAGAAAGCTGATAAGCAGTACGATACGGGTCATGCGACGGTTAAATCGATGTCGTTTACGCATACTGGGTGCCTGACTCACAAAAGGATCCTTGAAGTATACCCGAAGATGGGCGATGGGGGTATTAAGGCACAGGAACGAGATGGGGTCAATTGATGCAGATGTAAAAGTGCGGCAGTGAAAACATTAATTAATGTTATATAAGATAATCGTCGTATTTACATGCTCACTTTATTAGCCGTGAAATGTCGGGAAAAATAAGATTTATTAATGTTGGTGTCAGCATTTTTTGATTTATATCAATAGTCTCCTTCTCTTGGCCACTAAAATCAGCGGACGTTACCGTATCGTTATTATTTACGCGGTCAGCATGGGTGGTTGGATGCCTGCCTGAATATGCCTCGCGGGAGCAGAGGCACTCTGTAGAGCACCTATGAATTTATTAAAATACTATCAACAATATCGCGACAAGTGGTGGGCTTTACCGCTCGTTCTGCCTGCGCTGTTATTACCGGTCGCCAGATGGGCGAATACCTACACCATGCTCAATGGTCATATGGTATTTTTGTATTATCTTCCCCTGGCGCTGGTGCTCAGCCTGATGATGTTTTTTGGCTGGGCGGCGATCCCTGGCATTATTATTGGCCTGCTGTTAACTCTGGCCCACGGCATGATGTTTGAGCAGTCCATCGGTGTACTGTTCCATTTCCTTATCCCCTGCGTGCTCTGCTGGGGCGGCTACCGCATTTTTGTCCCCCAGCGTCAGCAGGTCTCACACGGCAACGTCCGACTGATGCCGCATCGTCTGTTCTGGCAAATGCTGCTCCCCTCGGTCATTTTTCTGATTTTGTCACAGATTGCCGAATATCTTGGACTCCATCCGCGCACAACGGAAATGACCGGCGTTACGCCATTTAGTTTACGTTCATTAATCACCTTTCAGGCGCTAATGGTAGGGTGCCTGACCGGCATGCCGCTGTGTTATTTTGTGTTACGGGTCATTCGTAATCCTTTTCATTTACGCGGCTTTATTTCTCAGGTTCGCTTACAAATTGATCCAAAAATAAAAAAAATTGAAATTATTTGCTGGGCGACGGTATTAATTCTGCTACTGTGGCTATTATTGATGCCGCTTAATGATAGCAGCACCATATTTAGTACGAATTATACGTTGTCATTGCTGATGCCGGTGATGCTCTGGGGTGCCATGCGTTTTGGCTATCGCTTTATCTCACTGATCTGGACGCCGGTGCTGATTGCCGTGATCCATTTTCATTACCGTTACTTACCAATTTACCCAAGCTATAACACCCAGTTGGCGATCACGTCATCAAGCTATCTGGTATTCTCGTTTATTGTCGCCTATACGGCGATGCTGGCGACACAGCAGCGGCTGATCTACGCTCGCGTCCGGCAGATGGCCTTCCTCGACCCGGTGGTTCATATGCCGAACTTGCGGGCGCTGAGCCGGGCGCTCAACGGCACGAGCTGGTCGACGCTCTGTTTTCTGCGCATTCCTGAGCTTGAATTGCTGGGGCGCCACTATGGGGTACTTTTGCGAATCCAGTATAAGCAAATGCTGGCGAACCATCTGAGAACGCTGCTGCAGCCCAACGAAGCGGTATATCATCTTGCCGGTCACGATTTAGTGTTCCGTCTCAATAGCGAAGGGCACCAGGCGCGCATTCACTTAATTGACCGCTCCCTGCGACAGTTCCGTTTCCACTGGGACGGGGTCCCCCTGCAGCCGCGGATCGGCATGAGCTATTGCAACGTTCGCTCGCCGGTCAAGCATCTGTATTTACTGCTTGGCGAGTTGAACACCATTGCCGACATGTCGTTAGCCAGCGGCCATCCGGAAAATTTACAGCGCCGCGGCGCGGGCCATGTTCAGCAGGATCTGAAAGATAAAGTCGTGATGATGAACCGCATTCTCAAAGCGCTGGAACATGACCATTTTGTCCTGATGGCGCAGCCTATCCAGGGCATTCGCGGCGATCGCTATCATGAAGTGCTGGTGAGGATGGAAGGGGAGTCGGGTGAGCTAACGGGGCCAAACGAGTTCTTGCCGGTGGCGCACGAGTTTGGGCTGTCCACGCGGGTGGACCAGTGGGTTATTGAGCATACGCTGGCCTTTATGGACGCCAACCGGCGGGCGCTGCCTGGTCTGCGGCTGGCGATCAATCTTTCTCCGGTGTCGCTGAGCCGCAGCCAGTTTCCTCAGGAGGTCGAAGCGCTGCTGCAGGCCTACAACATTGAGCCATGGCAGATTATTTTCGAGCTGACCGAGAACTACGCGCTCAGCAATCCCGAGCTGGTCTGCCAGACTTTAGAACATCTGCGGGCGCTGGGCTGCCGGGTGGCGATCGATGATTTTGGTACCGGCTACGCCAGCTACGCCCGGTTAAAAACAATGAACGTCGACATTCTTAAAATCGACGGCAGTTTTATTCGCAATCTGCTTGCCAGCAGTCTTGATTACCAGGTCGTGGACTCTATTTGTCGTCTGGCGCGTATGAAGAACATGCAGGTGGTGGCCGAATATGTGGAGTCGCCGGAAATACGTCAGGCGGTCATCACGCTGGGGATCGATTATATGCAGGGCTATGATATCGGGGTACCGGTACCTCTGACGCAGTTGGCGGAGGAGATGACCGGCTGAGCAGCAAAAAGCCGGGCGTAAGCGCCCGGCTCGGTTGATAGCCAGAGATACGATCAGGCGTCTGGCTCTTCTTCAGCAATCTTCAGCATCCATTCCGGCACGCCTTCCCAGTACTGTTGCTCTTTTTCCAGATCCAGCAGCACCAGCGCATTCTGGCTAAACCAGTTGTGCGGAAACGTCAGCGTCCAGTGGTGAGCTTCCGTCTGCAGGCGCAGCGTCGGCGGCGTAGTGGTAGCCTGACGCTGATTATTCAGCAGTACGCCCAGGCGCAGTAGCTGAATTAGCGGCAGAAACTGCTTTTTCCTGAATAGCGTAAAGCGCGGCAGATCGTCGAGCTTGATCGCTTTGCGATGATAGCGTACGAGGGTGGCCATCAGCATCTGCTGCTCCTGATTGAAGCCCGGCAGGTCGCTATTTTGGAGAATGTAGGCCGAGTGACGATGCATGCCGCTGTGGTTGATATTCAGCCCTACCTCATGGAGCATCACCGCCCATTTCAACAGCGCCGCGAGGTGCGGATTGGCCAGCTTGGGATTCTGCTCCTGCCACTGCTCCAGCATCTGGGTGGTAGTTTCCAGTACCCGGCGCGCCTGTTCGCGATCGATGTTGTACTGATTTGCCAGACTCTGTGCCGTGCGGCTACGAATATCCTGGTGGCGGAAGCGGCCTTCCATCTCGTACAGGACACCTTCGCGCAGCGCGCCATCGGACAGACGAAGTTCTTTGATGGCCAGCGCGTCAAACACGCCGCACAGAATCGCCAGCCCCGGGGCAAAGACCGCTTTACGATCTTCAGAAAGACCAGGCAGACTGAGCGCGTCGAAGTTTTTATGCTTCAACAGCTCATTTACCAGCATCTCGAGGCGCTCCGGCGTAATAAATCCGTCCTTCTCGCCCATCGCCACCAGCACTTCCTGGGCGGCTTTAATGGTGCCGGAGGCGCCCAGCGCCACGGTCCATCCCTGAATACGGAACTGCCAGGCCAGCGTCTCCAGCTTCTGCACCGCCGCCAGGCGCGCGCGCTGGAAGTTTTCTTTATTGATAACGCCGCCAGGGAAATAGGCCTGCGAGAAGCTCACGCAGCCCATGCGGCGGCTTTCCACCAGGCGGGGCTCAAAATCTTCGCCAATGACCAGCTCGGTTGAACCGCCGCCGATATCAATCACCAGCTTGCGGCCGCGCTCCGGCTGCGTGTGCTCAACGCCCATAAAAATCAGGCGCGCTTCTTCATTACCGGAGATGATCTCGATCGGGTAGGGGATCACTTTTTCCGCGCGTTTAAGAAACT
>ERZ773195.400-NODE-400-length-40803-cov-5.089820_pt1 | contig 40803 bp, 37 predicted proteins | sample MGYA00580530_ERZ773195 | MGnify/ENA primary metagenome ERZ773195 (study PRJEB29015, sample SAMEA2737751) | human gut metagenome | biome: human gut; feature: human-associated habitat; material: faeces | place: China | collected 2012 ...
GGGGTGGGAGACGAGATGGCGGAGGTGTTCACCGCCGCCGGGGTCTCCGTCCTCCATGACCGGACACTGTACGACTACTCGTCGTACAACGACGCCTATAACAACGCCCTGGCGGCCATTGAGACCTATCTGGCGGAATACCCCTCCATCCGCTTCATCCTGGATGTCCACCGGGACGCCGTCTCCGACGCCGACGGCAACCAGTACAAGCTGGTCAGCGCCGAGGAGCCCCACGCCGCCCAGATGAGTTTTATTATGGGCAACGCTTACGACGGCTGGCAGGAGAATCTGAAGCTGGCCATAGCCATTCAGCAGAACCTCAGCGCCGACTATCCTACCCTCATGCGGCCTATTACGATGCTGAACTACCGCTATAACCAGTTCGTCAGTCCCGGCGCCATGCTGCTGGAGGTGGGAGCCGCCGGCAACTCGCTGGACGAGGCCCTTTACGCCGCCCGTCTCTTTGCACAGGGCTTTGCCGACACGCTGCAAAGCTGAAAACCACACGGGACAGAGCACCGCTCTGTCCCGTGTGGTTCGTTCAATTTTCCCGTCATAGTCTCTCCCCCGCATCCTCCCTTTCCGCATCCGCCAGACACAACCGCAGACGCAGCCGTTCATTCCGGTACGCCCGCTGCCCCTTCTCCGTCAACCGATAGTTCCGCTGCCGTCCCTGCACCGACGTCTCCTGAATGAAGCCCTCCTCCAGAAAACGCCCCAAGATGGTATACAGCGTCCCCGGCCCCAGACGGACCCGCCCCTCCGTACACCGCTCCGCCCATGCGGCGATCTCCGTGCCGCACAGCTCTCCCCGCCGCAGCGCCATCAGCACGTAGAACATGGCCTCCGTCAGCGGTGCGCCCGCTTTTCCTGTCATAGCTCCCCTCCTGCATCGTCATTCGATATCATATATCGATATTGTATCCTTTCCTGTGGGCTCTGTCAAGAAAAATGCAAAATTTACAAAAATTTTTGTGGACAACTCTTATAAGCTGTGATAATATGAGGAATCAATAAAAGAGATACCATCCAGCGCATCCCGCCCGGCGGGAGAAAGGAGCCGTTTATGTCTGTCAAGGAAAGCTATGCCGGCAAGATCAACCGTAAGCTCAATAAGAAGCTCCACGTCATCGACGTGGCGGCGGGCCGGGCTCCGGCGGATCTGGTGCTGAAAAACGCCACTTACGTCAACGTATTCTCCAATGAGCTGTGTCACGGGGACATCGCCGTGGCAGAGGGCCTCATTGTAGGTATGGGCGAATACCACGGCAAGGTGGAGGTGGACGTGTCCGGCAAGCTGGTGCTGCCCGGCTTCATCGACGCTCACATCCATCTGGAGAGTTCTCTGGTGAGTCCCACGGAGTTTGCCAAGGCGGTGCTGCCCCACGGCACCACCACCGTCATCACCGACCCCCATGAGATCGCCAACGTCATGGGTACCGACGGCATCGAGTATATGCTGCAGGCCACGGAGGACCTGCCGGTGGACGTGCGCTTCATGCTGCCCTCCTGCGTCCCCGCCACGCCGCTGGACGAGTCCGGCGCCAATCTGGATTACCGTGCCATCGACTCCTTCTATGACCATCCCCGTGTGCAGGGACTGGCGGAGATGATGAACTATGTGGGCGTAGTCAACGGCGACGGTCAGGTGGTGGAGAAGATCGTGGCCTCTCAGGCCCACCATAAGAAGATCGACGGCCATGCGCCGGGCCTTTCCGGCAAGGATCTCAACGCCTACATCGCCGCCGGCGTCTACTCCGACCATGAGTGCTCCGATATGGAGGACGCCATGAATAAACTGCGTCTTGGCCAGTACATCATGATCCGTGAGGGAACGGCCGCCCGGAATCTGGAGGCTCTCATGCCCCTGCTCACCAGCCAGTACGTGGATCGCTGTATGTTCTGCACCGACGACAAGCACCCCAACGACCTGCTGGAAAAGGGCCACATCGACTACATCGTCAAAAAGGCTATCTCCCTGGGGGCCGACCCCATCGTTGCCGTGAAGGCCGCCTGCCACAACGCCGCTCGGTACTTCCTGCTGAACAACCGTGGTGCCATTGCCCCCGGCTATTTGGGCGACTTCGTCATCATCGACGACTTCCAACACTTCGAGATCGAGATGGTCTATAAACGTGGCGTCCTCATGTACGACGGCCAGCTGCGGGACTTCCCTGCCCCGGAGATCGACCCCTATCTGGTGAAGCGGGCTCACGACACCTTCCATGTGGCCCACCTGACGGCGGAGGACTTCTCCGACGGCCGCCCCCATGCCGTCATCGGTATGATCCCCGGCGAGATCGTCACTCAGGATGCCGGCTACGCCGACCACGCCGACCCGGAGCAGGACATTCTGAAGATCGCCGTTATCGAGCGGCATAAGAACACCCACCACATCGGCTTGGGCTACATCAAGGGCTACGGCCTGAAGCGTGGCGCCGTAGCCACCTCCATCAGCCACGACAGCCACAACATCATCGTGGTGGGTGCCACCGACGAGGATATGGCCGCCGCCGCCAACCGCATCGTGGAGAACCGTGGCGGCATCACCGTCATGGAGAACGGTCAGGTGCTGGGCGAGGTGACGCTGTCCATCGCCGGCATCATGTCCGACGACAGTCTGGTGATGGTGAACAGCGCTCTGGAGGATGCCAAGGACGAGGCCTTCGGTTTGGGCGTCTCCCGTGGCATCGACCCCTTCATGACCCTGAGCTTCATGGCCCTTCCGGTGATCCCTTCTCTGCGGATCACCACCCGTGGTGTGTTCGATGTCTCCAGTCAGCGTTATATCTGACCTCCTCATCCTCCCCATAGCGTGATATCCCCCGGAGCCTTCGGCTCCGGGGGGTATCACATTTTCCCTTGAAAAGAGGGAGGACGCCGCAGCGTCCTCCCTCTTTTCACAGGCTATTCTTACTTCACCGTACCGTCAGCGTTGAACACCGGCAGCGGAGCCAGATACTGGATGTCCTTGCGCTGCTGGGCGTCGCCCTCGGCCAGCACGGCGATGCGGTCCACCACGATGCCGCCGGCCAGCTTCACCAGCTCCTCCATGGCGTGGAGGCTGCCGCCGGTGGAGATCACATCGTCCATCAGCACGATGCGCTTGCCACGGATCATGTCGGCGTCGTCCCGGCCCAGATACAGCTTCTGCACCCCGGCGGTGGTGATGGAGCGATCCTCCACATGGATGGGATCGGGCATATAGGCCTTGGGGCCCTTCCGGGCGATGAAGTACTTCTTGGCGCCGGACTGCCGGGCCATTTCGTGAATCAAGGGGATGCTCTTGGCCTCGGCGGTGAAGAGGTAGTCGTACTCCTCATTCTCCACCAGCTTCAGCAGGTCACGGGCGCAGGCCACCGTCAGCTCCGCATCACCGAAACAGATGAATGCACCGATATACAGATCATCCGCAACCTTGCAGATGGGAAGTTCCCGCTGCAGGCCCGCCACGGTCATGGAATAGGTCATCTTTGAAACTCCAATCCGCCGGGCGCAGCCACGCCTCGGCTGCCGCCTTTGGGCGGACGGCACGCCTTTGTTTTTAAGTACCGCTTGGATGCACTGGCCAAGCCATAGTATATTATATAAGCAATTTGGCAAATGTCAATATCCGTCTGCACTTCTGCTTATGAAAGTTCCCGCTTTTCGCTCCCATCTGTTTCTCTCCATTCTAACATTTTTTCTTGCGCTCTCATAAATTTTCAGCTTATTTTTACGTTTTGCACAAAAAACGCCGGTATTTTTCAGTAACCCCCGCCCGTCCTTTTCCCCCGGACCCCCTTGCGGGAACCGGAAATTGGTGTTATCATGACCTTAACAGGGTTCATTCTTCCTGTGAAAGTAACGGAACAAGGATTTAGGAGGAACAAATTATGAACGCATATCTGGCCAGTGTTTTGGAAAACGTCCGGACAAAGCACGGCAACGAGCCGGAGTTCGTGCAGACCGTAGAGGAGGTTTTCTCCTCCATCGAGCCGGTCATCGAAAAGCACCCGGAGTATGAGAAGGTAGATCTGCTGGGCCGTATGGTGGAGCCTGAGCGTATGTTCACCTTCCGGGTGGTGTGGTGCGACGACAATGGCCAGTGGCATACCAACCGTGGCTGGCGCTGCCAGTTCAACGGGGCCATCGGCCCCTACAAGGGCGGCCTGCGGTTCCAGAAGAACGTCTACGAGGGCATCATCAAGTTCCTGGGCTTCGAGCAGACCTTCAAAAACAGCCTGACGGGCCTACCCATCGGCGGTGCCAAGGGCGGCTCCGACTTTGATCCCGCCGGCAAGTCCGACGCCGAGGTCATGCGCTTCTGCCAGAGCTTCATGACGGCTCTGTACCGCTACATTGGGCCGGACGTGGACGTCCCCGCCGGCGACATGGGCGTGGGCGGCCGTGAGATCGGCTACCTGTTCGGTCAGTATCGCCGCCTGAAGGGCGCTTGGGAGAACGGCGTCCTCACCGGCAAGGGCCTCAGCTACGGTGGCTCCCTGATCCGCCCGGAGGCCACCGGCTACGGCGCTGTCTACTATCTGCAGGAGGTCCTCAAGCACGAGGGCGACACCATCGAGGGCAAGCGCATCGCCCTGTCCGGCTACGGCAACGTGGCTTGGGGCATCATGAAGAAGGCCGCCGAGCTGGGTGCCAAGGTCACCTATATGTCCGGCCCCGACGGCTATGTCCACGATCCCGACGGCATCAACACCGAGGAGAAGCTGAACTTCATTCTGGAAATGCGTGCCAAGGATCCCATGCACTGCAAGCCCTATGCCGACCGCTTTGGCTGCGAGTTCGTGGCCGGTGCCAAGCATTGGGGGGCCAAGGATGTGGATGTGAATATGCCCTCCGCCATGCAGAACGACGTCCGCATGGATTCTGCCGAAAAGATCGCCGCCTCCGGCGTGAAGTACTACATCGAGGTGGCCAATATGCCCACCACCAACGACGCTCTGAACTTCCTGCGGGCCCAGAAGCATATGATCGTGGCCCCCTCCAAGGCCGTCAATGCCGGCGGCGTGGGCGTCTCCGCTCTGGAGATGGCACAGAACTCCGAGCGTCTGGTCTGGACCGCCGAGGAGGTGGATGCCCAGCTGCATAAGATGATGAAGACCATCCATCAGGTGTCTGCCGAGGCCGCTGAGGAATACGGTCTGGGCTACGATCTGGTGGCCGGTGCCAATATCGCAGGCTTCAAGAAGGTGGCGGAAGCCATGATGGCGCAGGGCTGCTTCTAAGCCGTCCCTTCCCCCTATTCACCCATAAAAAAGCATCCCCGGTACAGCTGCGCCGGGGATGTTTTTTCTTTGGATGCGGAAACCACCAGCCCTGTCGGCGAAGGTACTCCCTGAAAGCTTTCCCTTCCATCGACGAGCAGCCAAGTGAGCCGCAAGCAGATGTCTTGATCGAGGAGTTTGTGCAAGCAGATGCCTTAATAGGGAGAATCCGTGTAAACAGAACACAAGTTTCCCGTTTACGGGTCGAAAATCGCAAGGAAATAAAATTCAGTGGTTTCTGCTCCGTGTCCCTTGATTGGTTCCGCCAGCAAAATTGCCCATTTCAGGGCAATCGAACCTCCGGAGTCATCGAGAAATATATTTCTTCACAAGAAAAACGGCTGTAAGGTAGCTCTACCTTACAGCTGTTTTATTTTCTCACTTTTTCCCTTTTCCCCACTTACTCATAGGGCGGAATACCAGCGGCCAGACGGCTCCCGCCACCAGCACCAGCAGGAAGTACCGCACGCCGCCGGCCAACCCCTCATGGCCCAATAGCGCCAGCAGCGGAGCCTTCAGGCCGCTCTTGATGGCCAGCAGCAGCGCCATGCCCACGACCACCTTGAGTACCTGCACCCACCAGACGGCCTGCGTCTCGAAGTGAATATACCGCCGATCCAGCAGCCAAGCCAACGTCATACCCGCCACAGCGCCCAGCATCTTCCATGCATTGCCGATGCCGCTGGCCAGATTCTCCGCATCCATATCCGCCGGAAAGCCGCAGGCCTCCACGAACACCACAAAGGCCCCGCTGACCACCAGCATGGCAGCCAGCACATAGCCCATGTATCGGGGCTTTTCCTGCGCCCGCCGCATCAGGGGATACAGTCCCAGCACCAGCGCCGCCGCCAGTACCAACGACACCCCCACGTCCGCCGGGGTATGTACCCCCAGATACATCCGGGAAAAGGCGATGACCAGCGCCAGTGTCGTCAGCCCCAGCCGCACCCACCGGCGTCCGCCCCACCGGGCCATGCCGCCGAAGAGCCCTATGGCGTTCTGGGTATGGCCGCTGGGGAAGGAGTACCCCGTGGCCTCCGCCCGTGCGCTCTCCACAATGGTAAAGTTGGGGTCCCGCACCCACGGCCTCGGCACCCGGCAGATCAGCTTCAGAAACTGGTTCAGCACCGTGCCGCAGAAAGCGATGGTCATCAGATAGTACCCCTCCCATTTGCTGACGCACCAGAACACCACCACCGCCGCCACAATGAAGATCACCTCGCCGCCCAGTTGGGTCATGGCACTCATGACGCCGTTCCAAAAGGGCGTTCGAATTTTTTCCAGCGCATATAAAATGTCCACTTTTCCGTCTCCTTTTGTCCTGATCTCTGACAGAAATTTCGTCCTATATCTGTCCGATATCAGTTGGAATTTTGTCCAGATTATTTGTCTCGATCAGAAAACTGCATTTTCTTCTTCCAAACAATCCTCCTCCGATTCTTTCTTCCGACAAGGCTACCGAGAAGGGCAGCAGCTGCCCTTCCTCAGCTGTCTGACTTTTCCGTCATTTCTTTCTCCGACAGCTGTTCCCCGATCGTCTGCTTTCCAACCGCCCTCTTTTAGTGGTGGCCGCCGCAGCCGTGGGACTCCTTCTCCGGGGCGGCGTAGCTCTTTCCCGTCACCGTCTCCGGTACGATCCTCACCACACGGGTGGCCGACATATATTTTTCCATATACTCGCTGAACCGGCCCATGCCCTTGGGGTCATAGGCGGTACACAGCAGCAGCATGGCCTTCACCTGCTCCGCTTCGTCGGTGACCACCTCCGCACGGCCATGAAGCACCGCCGAGGCATAGGCCATGGAGAACTCGTTGGGGATGGCCGCCGCATAGGAGACTGCCGACAGGCATACCGGCGGGTTTTTCGCCAGCAGCTCCCACTTCTCGCCGTGACCGGCGCAGTGGAAATACACCACATGGTACGCCTCATCCACCACCGGGGAGATGGGGATGGCGTAGGGCTTCCCCACCTCATCCGTCAGAGACAGGGTGGCATAGGGAGCCTTCTGGAATACCTCCCAGGCAAAGGCGGCATCCCGCTCCCGATCCTTTCGCAGCATTGCTTTTTCCTCCTTATCAGGCGGCCGGGCCACCCTGTTTTACCCCGCTCTCTTGACCAGCAGCCAAGCGGATATGCGGGGAAAATATCAGACATATTCAAGTGATATGGTCTATCCTATGGATGGTACCATGATTCCCATAGAAATGCAACAAACATTCTTGACTTTTCCCGGAGGTGAAATATAATATATGGGTGAAAATTTTTGCAACGTGATGAATCGATATTAGGAGGACAAGCCCATGACACTGGATCACAGCTATTTCGAGGAAATGGAGGCCAAGATCCCCCACGGAAAGGTCCGCACCCGGTTCGCCCCCTCCCCCACCGGCTATATGCACGTGGGCAATCTGCGGACGGCGCTGTACACCTGGCTCATCGCCCGCAGCCACGACGGCACGTTTATCCTGCGGATCGAGGACACCGACCAGAGCCGTCAGGTGGAGGGCGCTGTGGATGTCATCTACCGCACCATGGCCGAGTGCGGCCTGACCCATGACGAGGGCCCGGACGTAGGCGGCCCCGTGGCCCCCTATATCCAGTCCCAGCGCCGGGACACCTACGGAAAGTACGCCCGGCTGCTGGTGGAAAAGGGCGGCGCCTACTACTGCTTCTGCGAAAAGACGGAGTCTGAGGAGGATTCCGGGGAATTTGACCGGGCCGCCGATCCCTGCCGGGAGTTGACGGCCCAGCAGGTGCAGGAAAAGCTGGAGGCAGGTCTGCCCTACGTCATCCGCCAGCGTATCCCCGCCGGAACCACCACCTTCCACGACGCCATTTTCGGGGACATCACCGTGGACAACAGCACGCTGGACGATCAGGTGCTGCTGAAGCGGGACGGTCTGCCCACCTATAACTTCGCCAACGTCATCGACGACCACCTGATGGGCATCACCCATGTGGTGCGGGGCAGCGAGTATCTGGCCTCCGCCCCAAAGTATAACCTGCTGTATGAGGCCTTCGGCTGGGAGGTCCCCACCTATGTTCACTGCTCCCCCGTCATGCGGGACGCTCAGAACAAGATGTCCAAGCGCCACGGCGATCCCTCCTATGAGGATCTGAAGGCGGAGGGCTATCTCACCGAGGCCATCCTCAACTATGTGGCCCTGCTGGGCTGGAGCCCCAAGGGGGAGTTGGCGGAACAGGAGCTGTTCACCCTGCCGGAGTTGGTGAAGGCCTTTGACATGACGGGCATCTCCAAGTCTCCCGCCATTTTCGACCGGCAGAAGCTGGATCACTTCAACGCCGTCTATCTGCGGGGCATGGCCCCGGAGGCCTTCGCCAAGGCCGCCGAGCCCTACATCCGCCAGACGGTGACAGACCCCCGATTCGACACCGCCGCCATCGCCGCTCTTTTGCAGGCCCGGTGCGAGAAGCTCACGGACATCCCGGAGAAGGTGGACTTCTTCGATGCCCTGCCGGAGTATCCCGTGGACTACTATACCAATAAGAAATCCAAGACCAACCCCGACGTCTCCCGTGCCATGCTGGAGGCGGTCATCCCCGTGCTGGAGGGCCTGACGGAGTGGACGGACGAGGCCATTCACGACGCACTGGTTGATCTGGCGCAGCGGCTGGAGGTGAAGAACGCCACCCTCATGTGGCCTGTCCGCATCGCCGCCGCCGGTAAGCTGGTGACCCCCGGCGGAGCCGTGGAGATCTGCCGCATTCTGGGCAAAGATGAGACGCTGCGCCGCCTGAACGCCGGTCTCGCCATGCTGGGGGCATGATGGACTGGCTGGAACAGCAGCGCACCCGGCTGCACGGATTTTACCGCACGGAGTACCGCTACTCCCTCCGCATCACCGCCATCGCCTTCAGCGCACTGATCCTGCTGGGCTTTGCCGGCAGCCTGCTGCTGCCGGATCTGGCAGACCAGCTGTTCCTGCAGTTCGCCCAGCAGATGGCGGAGCTGGGCATCATGGACACCACCGGCCGGGTGGATGTGCTGGCGCTGTTCGGCAACAACGTCCGGGCGACGGTGTTCAGCATCGCCTACGGCTTTATCCCCTTTATCTATCTCCCGGCCCTGTCCATCGGCATCAACTCCCTGCTGCTGGGGCTGTTTGCCGGGGTGTACGTCAACAACGGCATCTCCCTGCTGGCGTATTTTGCGGGCATCGTCCCCCACGGCATTTTCGAGTTGCCGGCCCTGATCCTGGCCCTCAGCAGCGGCATCTATCTCTGCCGCAAGGTCACAGACTACGTCCGGCACAACGAAAAGGGCGTTATGGGTCCCCTGATGAAGGATCTGCTGCGCCTGTTCGTCATGCACATCATCCCACTGCTGATGGCAGCGGCGGTGATAGAGGCCTATGTGACACCGCAGCTTTTGAAGCTGTTTCTGTAAAAACTTTAGTGCCGCAGCGTGCGGCGAAAGGAGCATCACATGAACGAGAAGAATGTACGAAGCATCCCGGAGCTTTTTGGCAGCATGGTATTCAGCCAGGCTCAGATGCGACAGCGTCTGCCGGAACGGGTCTATGACGCATGGCAGCAGTGCCTGATCCAAGGAACTTCTCTGGATCGCTCCATCGCCGACGAGATCGCCGCCGCCATGAAGGACTGGGCCATCGAAAAGGGCGCTACCCACTACACCCACTGGTTCCAGCCCATGACGGGCTTTACCGCCGAGAAGCACGACAGCTTCATCGCCCCCAACGTCCCCGGCACCATTTTGATGGAGCTGTCCGGCAAGGAACTGTCGCAGGGTGAGGCGGACGCCTCCAGCTTCCCCTCCGGCGGTCTGCGGGCCACCTTCGAGGCCCGTGGTTATACGGCGTGGGATCCCACGTCCTATGCCTTCATCAAGGATCAGACCCTGTATATCCCCACCATCTTCTGCTCCTACGGCGGCGAGACGCTGGATAAAAAGACGCCTCTGCTGCGCTCCATGAAGCAGCTGGATACGCAGGCCGTCCGCATCCTGCGGCTGTTCGGCAACACCACGGTGCAGCACGTTACCGCTCAGGTGGGGCCGGAACAGGAATACTTCCTCATTGACAAATCCATGTATCGCCGCCGGGAGGATCTGATTCTCTGCGGCCGTACTCTGTTCGGTGCCAAGCCTCCCAAGGGGCAGGAACTGGACGACCACTACTACGGCGCCATCAAGCCCCGTGTGGCGGCCTTCATGCACGAGCTGGATCAGGAGCTGTGGCAGGTGGGCGTGCTGGCCAAGACGGAGCACAATGAGGTAGCTCCCGCCCAGCATGAGATCGCCCCGGTGTACTCCGACGCCAACAGCGCCTGCGACCACAATCAGTTGACCATGGAGTTTCTGAAGAAGGTGGCCGATCGCCACGATCTGGTGTGCCTGCTCCACGAAAAGCCCTTTGCCGGGGTCAACGGCAGCGGCAAGCACGACAACTGGTCTCTGGCCACGGATACCGGTGAGAATCTGCTCAAGCCCGGTCGTACCCCCAGTCAGAACGCCCAGTTCCTGCTGTTTCTGGCGGCCTTCATCAAGGGCGTGGACGAGTATCAGGAGATGCTGCGCTGCTGCGTGTCCTATCCCGGCAACGACCACCGACTGGGCGGCAACGAGGCGCCTCCCGCCATTGTGTCTATCTTCCTTGGCGACGAACTGACGGCCATCCTCCGCTCCATCATCGACGGCACGGCCTATGTGGACATCACCAAGAAGAAGCTGGAGATCGGCGTGGACACCCTGCCGGAGCTGCCGCAGGATACCACCGACCGCAACCGCACCTCCCCGCTGGCCTTTACCGGCAACAAGTTCGAGTTCCGGATGTTGGGCTCCTCCCAGTCCATCGCCAGCCCCAATGTGGTGCTCAACACCATCATGGCCGACGAGCTGAAGCAGTTTGCCGACCGGTTGGAGAAGGCGGAGAGCTTCCATCAGGCCCTGCAGGAGCTGCTGCGGGATACCTTCCGGGATCACCAGCGCATTATCTTCGACGGTAACGGCTACGACGACGACTGGGTACAGGAGGCCAAGCGCCGGGGGCTGAGCAATCTGCGGGACACCGTGGACTGTATGCCCGCCTACATCGACGAGAAGAATGTGGCGCTGTTTTCCCGCTTCGGCATCCTGACGCCGGAGGAGATGCACGCCCGGTATGAGATCCATCTGGAGAATTACTGCAAGGTCACGGCCATTGAGGCCGCTACCCTGCGGGATATGACCCTGCGGGGCATCCTGCCCGCCGTCACCCGCTACACCGGAGATCTGGCCAAGGGCGTTGTGAGGAAGCGGCAGGCGGAGATGACCACCTCCTGCCGGGTGGAGAGCTATCTGGTTCAGCAGCTGGACGCCCTCAGCGGCGACCTGCTGGACGCCTGCCAGGCTATGAGCCGGGCGCTGGAGGCCGCTCCCGCCGCCGATGCCGGCATCGACGCCGCCCGGTACTACCGGGATCAGGTGGCCTCCCGGCTGGAGGAGATGCGGAGCATCATCGACCGCATGGAGCCGCTGGTGGGGGCCGACTACTGGCCCTATCCCACCTATGCAGACATCCTGTTCTCCGTGTAATGATACCCGATACGAAAAGAGAGTGTGTTCCGGATGGAACACACTCTCTTTTTCGTCAACCGGCGGGGTGAGCCAGACGGCTGAGTAAACTAAACGGAGGGATCAATAGTCGGAGTTCAGCCACGGCTTCTGGCCGTAGTGAAGAAGCTGCGCCAGCTGCTGCCAAGGGCCGGTGACGGCGACGGCTCCCAGCCGCACCATGCCCTCCAATCCGCAGGAGGCCATCAGCAGGGACGCCAGATCCCCCTGCCGGCACGTCACCGTTACCTCGGCGGGTGCTTCCTCCGGGAGGGCGGACCAGCGGCCGCCGTCGAAGCGCAGCACCGTGCGGCAGTCCCGGTGAGCCAGCTCATCACGGTAGCAGAAGGCCGCTGTCAGCGTCCCCTGCGGGAGGGCGCGATAGGCGGTGGCGGTCACGAAGGCCGCCGGGTCCAGAAGCTTGAACATGGTGCCTATGGCGGAGACGTTGGTTTGCAGGAAGCCGTAGTCGATGTAGTTACCGGAGACGTCCTGCGGATCCTCCAGCAGGTGGTGGAAATCCTCCTCCCCGGTGCGGAGGAGCACCGTCTGGGCCAGATCCTCCTGAAGCTTCAGTGCTCCCAGCAGCGCCCGGAGGACAACGCCGTCATCGTACACCAGCTCCTCCACCGACAGGCGGTTGCGGGTGTAGTTGGTGTCGCTGGCGCTCTCAAAGCGATAGGCCACATAGCCCCGCAGCGTCCCGTCGTCGGCGCAATAGCCGATGCGGCGCACCTGAACATCCGTGCGGGCTGCCCGAACCTCCTCCTCGAACTTCTCCACCATGCCGTGGTTCTGGGCGGCGAAGCGGCTGTGACAGGCCAGCACCCGGTCAAAGTCCTCCGGCTGCAGCAGGCGCAGATGGCGGCGGGCCTCCCCGTCGGGCTTGGGCAGCACGGCGGTGGGCAGATGGTACTCGTAGAGCTTCCCCGCAAAGCCATAGCCCATGCGGCGGTAAAAGGAGATCTGGAAGGGCAGCAGCAGCGTCAGCAGAGCGCCGTGGCGGCGGGCGTAGTCCTCGAAGTAGCGGATCATCTCCAGCGCCGCCCCCTGCTTTTTATGGAGGGGGTGTACCTCCAGCGCCATCAGGCCGCAGGCCGTCTGCATCCGGCCGAAGCAGTTCATGGAAAAGAGGATCAGCTTCATGGTGGCAATGAGTACGTCCCCTTCAAACAGGCCCACCGTCTGCACCTGACGGTCCTCCCGCAGCTCCAGACGGTGCTTCTCCCGGTAGTGCTCCCGGCACGCTTCGTCCAGCGTTTTATAGGCCGGGTAGGCGTTGAGGTAGATGTCCAGATAGGCCTCCAGATCCTGCTGGGTCAAGGGGCGGATGGTGCGGTTGGTGTGTTCCATGGCGGCGGGCTCCTTTCACATGATCAGATGAAGCTATTGTACCGTGTTTTGCCGGTTCCGTCAACGATGGGTAAGAAAAAAGCCCATCTGCTCAGGCGGATAGGCTTTCAAGGGAAACTACTTTACAGGGACAGGCTCTTCGTCCACGCAGAGACCTCCTGTGCGGAGGCATGGCTGGACAGGCGCTTGCCCTCGTTCCAGCGGGTATCGGGGGCGCAGGAGGATCGCAGGAGCTCCACGGTCTTGCCCATACCGCTGCCGCCGGAGGTAACGAAGGGAATCACGGTCTTTCCGGAGAAATCGGCGCTCTCCAGAAAGGTCTGGATGATGCGGGGCGCCTGATACCACCAGATGGGAAAGCCCACGAACACCGTGTCATACCCCGCCAACCGAGGGGTCTCCGCCATGGCCGGGCGGCTCTTGGGGTCGTTCATCTCCACGCTGCTGCGGCTTTTGGCGTTGTTCCAGTCCAGATCGGCTGCAGTGTAGGCCGTCTGGGGACGAATTTCGAAGAGATCGCTGCCGATGACACCCGCCAGCGTCTTGGCCAGACGGGCCGTTTCGCCGCTGGCAGAAAAATAGGCAACCAGAATTTTGCTCATGTGTATGCTCCTTTCAACATTTCTCCGGGATCGCTCCGGGCGGCGGGACATCCCACTCTCCCCCCATTGTATCAGCCGAGGGCGGCGGATGCAAGGCACTTTTCCCGGAAATGGGTGCTTATCGGACAGTGAAGCCCAGCCCCGTCAGCCAGTCCGCCACGTCGCTCCGGTCGGCACTGCTGCCGAAGCGCTGGCCCTCCTGCCAGTCGCCGGTGCCGGCCAGCTGAGCCAGCGTCTCCCCGCTCTGGCCGAGGGCGGAGGAGGCGGAGGTACAGAAGGGGATCACCGTCTTCCCTGTGAAGTTATTTGCCTTCACAAATCCGTTGACAGGCCATGCGCTGCCGCCCCACCAGATGGGATAGCCCACAAACACCGTGCTGTATTGTTCCCAGTGCTCCACGGTGGCGGAGGTGAGAGCCACATCTTGCAGAGAGACATTCTCATGCTCCCGACAGGCCCGGCTCTCGCTGTTGTTGTAGTCCAGATCCGCCGCCAGATAGGGCTCCTGCGGTGTCAGCTCAAAGGTATCGGCTCCCAGTGTCTCGGCGATGTATCCCGCCACAGCCTTGGTGCTGCCGGTGGCGGAGAAATACACCACCAGCACCTTGGTCTGCTCCTCGGTGGGGGTGCTATCCTGTGGGGTATCGGCGTCCTGCACCTCGTTCTGCGAGGCATCGCTGTCGGGCTGCTGCTTCTTTCCGCAGGCGGCCAGCGCCGGCAGCATCAGCAGAGCCAGCAGCAGGCAGCTCCATTTTTTCAGTTTACGCATCATTCTTCTCCTTTCACGCCAACGGCTTACCGCTGAACACCGGAAATCCATTGTAATCGCCGTAATCCGTCAGGTGCTCCATGCTCCGCAGCGTCTCCATGTCCTCCGGGGAGATGGCAAAGTCCACGGCGGCGTTGGAGCGCATATGGCCGGGGTCCGCCGTCTTGGGCAGGGCCACCGCTCCCAGCTGCAGGACATAGCGGATGCACAGCTGCGGCACGGAAACGCCGTATTGCTCCGCCATGGCGGTGATGGCCGGATTTTTCAGGGCCTCGCCGTGGGCGATGGGGGAATAGGCCTCCACTCGGATGTCCTGCCGGGTGCAGTAGTCCAGCAAGGGCAGGTCCGTACCGGCGATGTGCAGCAGCAGCTGGTTCACTGCCGGACGCACCCGGCAGCCGGTCAGCAGGTTCTCCAGATCGTCCCGCAGAAAATTGGAGACACCGATGACCCGCACCTTTCCCGCTGCCTGAGCATCCTCCAGCGCACGCCAGACGGCCCTGTTCTCCTGAAAATACCGCTTTTCGGCCCGGAACTCCCTCCACGGCTGGGGAGAGTGGATGAGCATCTGGTCCAGATACGTCAGGCCCATTTTCTCCAGCGTCTCGTCAATGGAGCGGGCGGCGTCCTCATAGGTCTTGTGCTCCGCCGCCACCTTACTGGCCACGAACAGCTCCTCCCGCTTCAGGCCGCAGGTGCGGATGCCCTTGCCCACGCCCTGCTCGTTGCCGTAGGCCTGAGCCGTATCGATGAGCCGGTAACCCAGCTCCACCGCCGTGCGGACGGCCTGCGCCGCCTTGTTGTTGTCAATGAACCATGTGCCAAGCCCCAGCTTGGGGATGGCTATACCGTTTGCCAGCGTATAGGTCTCCTGCAAAATCATTTGGCATCCTCCTCCGTCCAGATCCCCTTGGCCATGCGGAACACCGCCCACGCCTTGGGCCAGCCGCAATAAAAGGCCGCATGGGTGACGATCTCTGCGACCTCCTCACGGGTGATACCGTTTTTCTTAGCGCTGAGCAGGTGGTAGCGGAAGGATTCATCCGTCAAGCCCTGCGCCATCAGGGCCACCACCGTCACCAGCGAGCGATCCCGCAGGGATAGCCTGTCCTCTCGACTCCATACCTGACCGAACAGGACATCGTCATTGAGCTCTGCGAATTTCGGGGCGAACTCCCCCAGGGCGTCCCGCCCCGCCGTCTGTTTGACTGCCATATGGCTCTCCTCCTTACAGTTTGCTGTATACTTCGTCGCTGACCGGCTCCGAGAAGCGCGGCCTTGACAGCAGCACTCCTACGCTGTATGATGCTCTTAAAGCTTATCTATACTCTAAAACTGAAAGTACACTTTAAGTCAAGGGGTTTTGCAAAATTTTTTCGGAGGAATTGGAAAATGGTCTATACCGTGGGTGAAATGGCGAAGCTGCTGGATATCCCGGCATCCACGCTGCGCTACTATGACAAGGAGGGGCTGCTGCCCTTTGTGGAGCGCTCCTCCGGCGGAATCCGTCTGTTCCGGGAGTCGGACTTCGAGTGGCTGCAGGTCATCGGGTGCATGAAAAAGGCCGGAATGTCCATCCGTGACATCCGGCAATACATCCAGCTGGCCATGCAGGGAGACGACACCATCGACACCCGGCTGCAGATGTTCCACCACCAGCGGCAGGTTCTGCTGGATCAGATCCGGGAGATGCAGCACACGCTGGAGACGGTGGAATACAAGTGCTGGTTTTACGAGACGGCGCAGGCCGCCGGCACCACGGACGTCCCCATCCGCATGGCGGAGGAGGAGGTTCCCCAGCGCTTCCGGGCCATCCGGCGGGAGCTTCACGGCGAGGAGCCGGTGAAGGACGATGCGTCGGCGTGAGATTTTCCCTCTTGACAAGCTCTTTACGGGATGGTATGATGTCCGTGACAAGTGAACATCAAAAGCGATGACGAAGACGGAGCTGGCAGCACGTCGCATAGAGAGCCGGGGACGGTGGAAGCCCGGCGGACAGCGCCAGAACTCTTATCCCTTCCGAGCCGAGTCCCCCAACGCATCTGTCAGTAGGAGACTCCGTGTAGGCTACGTGAGTGCATAGGGCTTGATGGAGCCTGAAGTGGCAGGACGTTTTTCGTCGTGCAATTTGAGTGGTACCGCGGGTATTGTATAGCAAGACTCGTCTCAAAGGAATTTGGGACGGGTCTTTTTTTGCGGAAATTTTGAAAAAAACAAGGAGTATCGACATGAAACTGAGTAGGAACAAAATGCTGCTGGTGAGCTTTATGCTGTTTTCCCTGTTCTTCGGAGCGGGGAATCTGATCTTCCCGCCCTTTCTGGGGCAGAACGCCGGAAGCCACACCCTGCCGGCCATGCTGGGCTTTCTGGCCACGGCGGTGGTGCTGCCGGTGCTGGGTGTGGTAGTGGTAGCCCGCTTCGACGGGCTGGACCGGTTGGGGCAACAGGTGGGCAAGCGCTTCGCCATCGTCTTTACCCTGCTGATCTATCTCTCCATCGGGCCCGGTCTGGGTATCCCCCGTGCTGCCTCTGTCCCCTTCGAGATGGCGGTGGCCCCCTATCTGCCGGAGGGCGCCAATACCACCGTGTGGATGCTGGTGTACTCGCTGGCGTTCTTTCTGGTGGCCCTATGGCTGTGCATGACGCCGGGAAAGCTGGTGAACCGCATCGGCCACTTCCTGACCCCCAGTCTGCTGGTGCTGCTGGTGTTCCTGTTCGTTTGCTTTCTGTTCCGGGGAGAGGTGAACGTGGCCCCGTCCCAGACGGCCTATGACGCCGCCCCCTTCCTGAAGGGCTTTTCCGAGGGCTACCAGACCATGGACACCATCGCCGCCCTGAACTTCGGATTGGTCATTGCTACCACGCTGGGTTCCTTCGGCATGACGGAAAAGCGCGATCGGATGCGCCACACCGTTCTGGCAGGTATCTTCGCCGGAACCATTCTGGCGCTGGTGTATGCCATGCTGTCCTACATGGGGATGTGCAGCTCCGGAGTCTATGCCATTCAGGAAAACGGCGCATGGACCCTGCGGTGCATCGTCTACCAGCTGTTCGGCGCACCGGGAGCCGTGCTGCTGGCGGCCATCTTCACGCTGGCCTGTCTCACCACCTGCGTGGGGCTTATCAACTCCATCTCCCAGTATTTCTCCACCCTTTTCGGAAAGCTCTCCTACCGCCAGTGGGTGCTGGTGATGACGGGCTTCTCCTTTTTGGTGTGCAATCTGGGACTGAACGCCATCCTCAGCATCTCCATCCCCATTCTCAACGCCATCTACCCCGTGGCCATTGTGCTGATCCTGCTGGGGCTGACCCACAGCCTGTGGGTCAAGAATCGTTGGGTCTACTCTCTGGTGGTGGCGGGCACCGGAACCGTCAGCGTCATCTATGCGTTGGATGCCGCACAGCTGTCGCTGGGCGCTGTGACGGAGCTTTGCCGGAAGCTGCCCCTGTACGATATGGGCTTCTGCTGGGTCAATGTGGCGGCGGTGATGCTGGCAGTGAGCCTGCTGCTGGGTCTTGTGCGGCGGGAACGGGCGTAAGGGGCAGAAAAAGCTTGCCCTTCTCCTCCAAGGCTGGTAGAATGAGACATATTCTCCACCGAAAGGAGTTTTTCTCATGAAACTGATGATCGCCTCCGACCTCCACGGCTCCGCCGCCTACACCCGGCGGCTGCTGGAGCTCTATCGGGATACCGGCTGCCAGCGGCTGGTGCTGCTGGGAGACCTGCTGTACCACGGCCCACGAAACCCGCTGCCGGAGGGCTATGAACCGCCCGCCGTGGCCAAGATGCTCAACGACATGGCGGACGAGCTGCTGTGCGTGCGGGGCAACTGCGACGCCGAGGTGGACCAGATGGTTCTCCACTTCCCCATTCTCTCCGACTCCGCCCTGCTGGTGCTGGACGGCCTCACCATCCACGCCACCCATGGCCACATCCACGGGCCGGACACGCCACCGCCCCTGCGGCAGGGAGATATCCTGTTGTGCGGACACTTCCATGTGCCGGTGCGCCGGGACTGCGGCCGTTACACCTATCTGAATCCCGGCTCCGCAGCCCTGCCCAAGGAGAACAGCCCCCACAGCTGTATGGTGCTGGAGGGCGGACAGTTCACATGGCTGGACGTGGTGACGGGTCAGCCCTTCCAGCCCCGTGGATGACGGTGCTGCTTGACGCTGCATAAAAAAGAGGACTCTGAGCCGATGGCTCAGAGTCCTCTTTTTATGTCTTACTTCTGGTTGGGCATTTTCCAGCCCTCGTGATCCGTATGGAGCAGATGGTGCGAACGGCCACTGAGAGGCGCACGCAGGTACTCCCGATACAGGGTCTGAATTTCCGGGTTCTCGTGGGAGAACCGCACCGGGGACTTCTTATCGATGTTCCACAGGACATTTCCACGGGCCTCGGCCATCTCCGTGCCGTCGTGGATGGGTTGACCGCCTCCGCCGGCGCAGCCGCCGGGACAGGCCATGACCTCCACGAAATCGTAGTGGACTCTTCCCTCCTCCAGATCGGTCATCAGTTGGCGGGCGTTGGAGAGGCCGCTGACCACCGCCACGGAGAGGTCGCCCACCTTCGGAATGGTGAAGGTGGCCTCCTTCCAACCCTTCACGCCACGGATGGCGCTGAAGGCATCAGGGTCGGGATTGGAGCCGGTGACCAGATAATAGGCGCTGCGGAGGGCGGCGTCCATCACACCGCCGGAGGCACCGAAGATCACCGCCGCACCGGTACCGGTACCCAGCGGACTGTCGAAGGGAGTCTCCTCCATGGTGGCGGGGTTGATCTGCTCGCCCCGGAACATCCGCACGATCTCACGGGTGGTCAGCACCACATCCACATCGGGATCGTCGCTGACGGTCCGCATGGTAGGCAGGGCCGCCTCGCTCTTTTTGGCGGTGCAGGGCATGATGGACACCACGAAAATGCGCTTGGGGTCCACACCGATCTTCTCGGCAAAGTAGCTCTTGGCCAGAGCGCCGAACATCTGCTGGGGACTCTTGGCAGTGGAGAGATTGTCGGTATAATCCGGGAACTGGCCCTTCAGGAACCGCACCCAGCCGGGACAGCAGGAGGTGAACATGGGCCACGTGTACCGCTCCCGATGGGTAAAGCGGTCCACGAACTCACTGCCCTCCTCCATAATGGTGAGGTCGGCAGTAAAGTTGGTATCAAACACGTAGTCAAAGCCCATCTGCTTCAGGGCGGTGACCATGCGCTCCGCCGAGGCGAACTCCGGCGTCAGATGGTAGTACTCTGCCCAGGCCACCCGGACGGCGGGGGCCATCTGCACCACGGTGATCTTATTGGGGTCGGCCAGAGCATCGAACACCTTGCCGGTGTCATCGTGCTCCTGCAGGCCACCCACGGGACAGTGGACCACGCACTGGCCGCAGAAGGTGCAGTCGGACTCCCCCAGGGTGCGGTACTTCCCCACGCCGATGGTGGTGTGGGAACCGGTACCCATCAGATCCCAGACGTGCATCCCCTGGACCTTATCGCAGATCTGGACACAGCGCATACAGCGGACGCAGCGGTTCTCGATCCGCACCACGGGGTTGCTGAAATCCGTGGGGATATTCCGCAGGTCCTTGATGTAGTGCTCCCCCAGCAGATTATAGTCGTTGGCCAGCTGCTGAAGACGGCAGTTGCCGCTGCGGGTACACTTGGTGCAGCGGATCTCATGCTGGCTCAGTAGCAGCCGGAGATTCACCCGGCGGGCCTCCCGCACACGGGGAGAGTGGGTATGGATCACCATGCCCTCGGCCACCACGTTGTTGCAGGAGGGGATCAGGCGCTCCTGCCCCTCCACCTCCACGATGCACAGGCGGCAGGCACCGATTTCGTTGATCTCCTTGAGATAGCACATGGTGGGGATCTCGATGCGTGCGGTGCGGGCGGCCTCCAGAATGGTGGTACCCTCCGGCACGGTAACGATCCGATTGTCGATGGTCAATGTTACCATTTTTCGTTTCGACCTCCTCTGAAAATTCCGTAGCCGAAGTGGTCGCACCGCAGGCAGCGGCCTGCCTCGGCGCAGGCCCCCTCTTGGGTCAAGCCGCACTCGATATCCTCGAAGTCGTGCTTGCGCTCACAGGCCTCCCGCTCGGTGGTATCGATGCGCCCGTGGGGGGGCGAGTTGTTCAGCTTGGGGCTAGGAATCTCCACATCCACGGTGATCTCGTGGCGGAAGCCCAGATGCTCGTCGATGTTGGCGGCTGCCACCTTGCCGGCGGCAATGGCCCGGATGGCAGTGGCAGGGCCGGTAACGCAGTCGCCGCCGGCGAACACGCTGTCCATATCCCGCACCTGCCCCGACAGGCCCGCCACAAAGGCACCCCGCTGGATGGGGACGCCGGCCTGATCGAAGCCCTGGATCTCGACGCCCTGTCCAATGGCCACCACGATGACATCCGCCGGGATGCGGACCTCCTCCAGCGCCGCCTTGCCGGGACGGGGACGCCCTGCCTTGTCCACCTCCCCGATGATCTGGGGCTGGACCCACAGGGCCTTGGCGGCGCCGTCCTCATCGGCCTCGATGCGGACGGGAGCGGCCAGCGTCATCAGCTCGGCTCCCTCCGCCAGCGCACCGGTGATCTCGTCCGGCAGCGCCGTCATGTCCGCCTGACGGCGGCGATAGACGCAGGTGACCTTGTCGGCCCCCAGTCGGATGGAGCTGCGGGTGACGTCCATGGCCACGTTGCCGCCGCCGATGACCACCACCTGCTTGCCGGTGAAATCCGGCATCTCGTTGTCGCCGATGGCACGCAGCATCTCCACGGCGGAGATGACGTTCTTACTGTTCTCGCCGGGGATGCCGGTCTTTTTATCCTGATGAGCGCCGATGGCGATGTAGATGCAGTCATACTCCTGCTCCAGCTTCTCCAGCCAGATATCCCGGCCCACGGTGACGCCGGTATGTACCTCAATGCCAAGAGACAGAATGGATTCGATCTCGGCGTCCAGCTTCTCACGGGGGAAGCGGTAGCTGGGGATGCCGTAGCGCAGCATACCGCCCAGCTGCTCCCGCTCCTCGTACACCGTGACCCCGTGACCCATAAGGGCCAGGTAGTAGGCGCAACTGAGACCGCTGGGGCCTCCGCCGATGATGGCCACCTTCTTGCCGGTGGCGGGAGCGCACTCCGGCTGGGGTACCACCCCGGCGTGGTCCACGGCATAGCGCTTCAGGCCACGGATATTGATGGCATCGTCCACCATATTCCGGCGGCAGCGGGCCTCGCAGGGATGCTCGCAGATATAGGCGCAGGCCGTGGGGAAGGGATTGTCCTTGCGGATCAGGCGCACTGCATCAGCGCAGCGACCCTCCCCTACCAGCGCCATGTAGCCGGGGATATCCACGCCGGCGGGACACAGTGCCACACAGGGAACGGGATTTTGCAGGCCCGCCAGACAGCGGTTGTGCTTCACGTGCTCCTCGTAGTCATCCCGGAAGCCCTCCAGCCCCTCCACCACCAGACGGGCGGCGTCACGGCCGATGGCACAGTCGGCGGTGTTGACGATACTGCGGGCGGTCTTTTCGATGATGGCAATGGTCTCCATGGTAGCCTCGCCGTCCAGCACCTGATTGATCAGCAGCGTCAGTTGCCCCAGCCCGATCCGGCAGGGGACACATTTGCCGCAGGTCTGTGCATGGCACAGCTGCAGAAACGACAGGGACATATCCACCGGACACAGGCCCGGAGGGCTGGCGGCAATGCGCCGCTCCATATCCCGGTAAAGCCCTTCCACCACGGTCTGGGCCCGGCTGGGTGTCTTGATATCCAGTCTGCTCAAAGCAGGACACTCCTTTCGTCGGCACGGAGAATAGCGCCCCATTCTCCGGCGCATATGATTGAATTATGTTAAGAATGACATAATTCACAGCCAAAGTCAATGGGATAAAATCTTTTGTTGCAGTGAAAAATTATCATTAGTTTTCTGAAAAAGTCACGAAAGTGTATACAATTCCGCAAGAATTGTGAGATTTTTCCATGGAACATAGCTTTTCACCTCATGGGGGCCGGGCGTCCTGCCCTCCTGCGGCGATGTTTTTTGTGCAAAAATTTTCGTCCCACGCAGTCCCCTCCCCTCTCCGGAGGGGGCATCGGGCCGGACTTGACAGGGACAGTCCGGGGGAATATAATTTGAATACTTATGGCCATTTGCGATACGGCTATTTCTTATTATAATATTTACGGAATGTGCAAAGGACAAGTGACATGAACTTTCGTTTGATACTGAACATCATGGGCTATACCCTCTGGGTGGAAGCCGGGTGCCTGCTGCTGCCGCTGCTGGTGTCCGTAGGCTATGGTGAGGCCTGCTGGGAGCCGTTTTTGTGGACGCTGGGGCTGTGCAGCCTGTGCGGGCTGATCCTCACCCGCATCCCGGCCCGGAAGAACCGTTTGCAGGGCCGGGACGGCTATGCGGTGGTGGCCATGGCTTGGATCGTGCTGTGCCTGTTCGGGGCGGTGCCTTACGTCCTCAGCGGGGCTGTCCCCCACTATGCTGACGCCCTGTTCGAGACGGCCTCTGGCCTCACCACCACCGGAGCCACCATCCTGACGGACGTGGAGGCCATGCCAAGGGGTATCCTCTTCTGGCGGGCGCTGACCCAGTGGATGGGCGGCATGGGTGTGCTGGTGCTGTTTCTGGCCCTGATGCCCCGGACGGGGGCGGGGGCCGTACACCTGATGCGGGCCGAGAGTCCCGGTCCCATCAAGAGCAAACTGCTGCCCCATGTCAGTGATACCGCCAAGGTACTCTATGGCATCTACATTGGACTGACGGCGGCAGAGATCGTGGCCCTGTGTCTGGCAGGCATGGACTTTTACGAGGCTGTGCTCCACTCCTTTTCCACCATCTCCACCGGGGGCTTCTCCACCCGCAACGCCAGCATCGCCGCCTTCGGCTCCCCGGCCATCACATGGATCGTGGCCATCTTCATGTTCCTGTCGGGCATCAACTTCTCTTTGATCTTCATCTCCCTGCGGGGACACATCCGGGCGGCGCTGCACAGCGAGGAGCTGCGGCTGTATACCCTGCTGACGTTGGGGTCCATCGGCCTTATCGCCGCCAGTCTCATGGTGCAGCAGAGCGTTCCGCTGGGTCGGGCGCTGAAGGATTCCGTCTTCAACGCCGTGTCCACCGTGACCACCACCGGCTTCGCCACGGCGGACTTTGCCCAGTGGCCGGTCTTTGGTCAGATGCTGCTGGTGATCCTCATGTTCACCGGCGCCTGCGCCGGGTCTACCTCCGGCGGCATCAAGGTCTCCCGCATCCTGCTGCTGGGAAAGCTGCTGCACCGGGAGATCAAAAAGATCCTGCACCCCAAGCATATCTCCGTCATCACCGTGGACGGACAACTGGTGGAGGACCGGGTGGTCTCCTCGGCGGCGGCCTACATGGTGGCGTATATGATCCTGCTGCTGGGTGGGGCCACCCTTCTGGCTTGGGACAATCTGGGCTTTACGGAGTCCTTTACCGCCGTGCTGACGTGTCTCGGCAACGTGGGACCGGGGCTGGGCCGTCTGGGCCCGGCAGGGAATTTCAGCCCCTTCTCCGGGTTCAGCAAGGTGGTCATGTCGCTGCTGATGCTGCTGGGGCGGCTGGAGCTGATGCCCATTCTGGTGATGCTCTCCCCACGGATGTGGCGGGAGCGGTAATAGCGCTGCCCGAAAATCTAAAGATTTTTCAAGCGCCGACCTTGGCAAGCAAAAAACAGCCTGCCGGTAACACCGGCAGGCTGTTTTACGTTAAAAGACGGTTGATACGTTCTTACTTGGAGCGCAGGGCCTTGCGGATCAGGGGGGCGATGGTCACGGCCAGCACGCCGCCGATGGCGGCAGTCACCAGCTGGGGCCAAGAGAAACTGGCAGAGATTGCCGCCACCTGCTTTTCCGCCAGTCCCAGTGTAGGCAGCACCAGCTTCACGATCAGCAGCCACAGGGCCAGAAACTTGGTCACGGCTCCTACAGCCACGGCCAGATAGCTGCGTGCGGCAATTTTGTCACGGCTTGCCAGAAGGTGCAGGATAACCACCAGCACCATGTTGCCGACGGCCACCATGGGGACAATGGGCAGAAACGCCGGGCCGATGCCCAGCAGAAAAGCGAAGAAGGGACTCACCAGCGCCACCGTCAGGCCGCACCACAGGCCACCCACCAGCACCGATACCCCCAGCACCAGATTCACGCAGGAGCCGGTGACGAACTGTCCCAAGGGCTTGGTGGCCCACTGCAGCGCCACCAGCAGGGCGATCATCACGGCGGTCTCCGTGATCCAGAGTGTTTTCTTGTTCATGGGTTTATACCTCCAGAAGTTTTTCCCTATTTTACCACACTACCGCCGGGCTTACGTTGCCCGTGCAACGAAAGGAGCCGTCTATGCAGCCGGACATCCCTCTGTTACAACAAACCATTCTCTTCTCCGGCATCGAGGCGGAGGAGCTGCGGCACCTGCTGACGTGCCTTGGCGGCTCCGTGCGCCACTATGGCCGGGGGGAGTTCCTCTGGCACGCCGGGGACACGGTCCTGCAGGCGGGCATCGTCCTGCAGGGGGCCGTGGACGCCGTACAGTACCGGGAGGACGGGGCCATGCAGCTGGTGGCCCGCCACACCGCCGGGGGCGTGTTCGGGGAAATGCTCATGGCAGCAGGCGAGGCAAGCCCGGTATCGGTGCTCTCCCCGGAGGGGGCGGAGGTGCTGTTTTTGCCGCTGGAGCGGATCATGGAGGGCTGTGAGCGCCACTGTGAGGGCCATGCCCGGCTGCGGATGAATCTGCTGCGGGAATCGGCCCAGAAGTTCTGGCAGATGCGGCACCGGGTCACCTATCTCTCCGAGCCAAGCCTGCGGCGGCGGGTGCTGCTGTATTTGCAAGACTGCCGCAGCCGTCAGGGATCCGACTGCTTCCAGCTCTCCCTGTCCCGAGAGGAGATGGCGGCGTATCTGGCGGTGAACCGCAGCGCCCTGTCCCGTGAACTGAGCAGGCTCCAGCAGGAGGGGCTCATCGAGTTCTACCGCAATTCCTTCCGGCTGCACTTTTCCCCGGAGCAGCTGTCGGTGACGGAAATGTAATGGATTTTTCGCCAGACGTCTGGTATACTTCTCCCCAACAAGGAGGGATGACGGATGGAAAAGCGATACTCCGGCCGCAGACGGCGGCACCTTCGATGGCTGTGGTTGCTGATGATCCCGGTACTGGCAGCAGCGGGATATACCCTGTGGCGCTTCGGACCGCAGCGGTCCTACACCGCCCAGCAGCTGGGACTGACGGACCTGCAAAGCCCCAACGACGCCGACGGCGACGGCGTGGACGATTGGACGGATGTGGTGCTGGGCGCACGGGCCTACATCGTCACGGATCCCCACTATCAGAGCAAGTACTATGCCGGGGGCTATCCCGACGACGGACTGGGCGTCTGCACCGACGTCATCTGGCAGGCTCTTCAGGCGGCAGGCCATGACCTGAAGGCGCTGGTGGATGCGGACATCGCCGCCTGTCCGGAGGCGTATCCCCACATCACCACCCCCGACCCCAACATCGACTTCCGCCGGGTCAACACCTTGGATACCTTCTTCCGCCGCCATGCGCAGGTGCTGACCTGCGACCTGTCGGATGGGCAGCAGTGGCAGCCGGGGGACATCGTGGTGTTCGGTGACCGGGCCCATATCGGGCTGTGCTCGGATCGGCGGAACCGGCAGGGTATCCCCTTCCTGATCCACCACGGAAACCCCATCGACGAGGCGGTGGAGCGCAACGACATCCCCCGCATGACGGTGACAGGACATTTCCGCTGGCTGGGCTGACGGGAAAGGAACAAAACGGTGACAAAAAAGACATTGCGGAGCGAAATTTTCCGTCAGATTTTTTCGCTCTGTAATGTCTTTGTCATTGCTTTTAGAAAAAATTGTGGTATACTATGTTATGTATCCCTCGTGAAAAGCCGAGGGTATCCTTATGTTAAAACGCTTCCGGCCGCGGCCGTATGAAGCTTACCGTCTCCGGGCAAGCTACCCTTGTCCCGGCTATATGTAAAAAGAGAGGATGCCTGTTTTGAACAAGTATATCATTCACGGTGGCCGTCCCCTGTTTGGTGAGGTCACGATCAGCGGCGCCAAGAACGCCGCCGTTGCCATCATCCCTGCCGCCCTGCTGGTGGACGGCGTATGCCGCATCGAGAACATCCCCCAAATCAGCGACGTGACCCTGTTTTTCTCCATTCTGGATGAGCTGGGCGCACGGGTGCGGGTGCTGAATCAGCACGCCGTGGAGATCGACTGCCGCACCGTCCGCAGCACCCATCCCTCCTATGATATGGCACGGCGCATCCGGGCGTCCTACTATCTGCTGGGGGCGCTGCTGGGCCGCTTCGGCGAGGCCACCGTGGCCATGCCCGGCGGCTGCAACTTCGGCGTGCGGCCCATTGACCAGCACGTCAAGGGCTTCCGGGCCATGGGCGCCGAGGTGACGGAGGGCAACTTCGTCCATGCCGCAGCCAGAGGCGGCCGGCTCACCGGCGCCAACGTCTACATGGATGTGGTATCCGTGGGCGCCACTATGAACATCATGATGGCCGCCGTGCTGGCCGACGGCACCACCACCATCGAAAACGCCGCCAAGGAGCCTCACATCGTAGATCTGGCCAACTTCCTCAATTCCATGGGCGCCGACATCAAGGGCGCCGGTACGGACTCCATCCGCATCAAGGGCGTGGAGCGCCTCAGCGGCGGCACCTACTGCATCATCCCCGACCAGATCGAGGCGGGTACCTATATGGCCGCTGTGGCCGCCACAGGCGGACAGCTGCTGATCCGCAACATCATTCCCAAGCACATGGACTGCATCTCCGCCAAGCTCATGGAAATGGGCGTCACGGTGGAGGAGCAGGACGACACCATGCTCATCCGCCGCAGCGGGCCGCTGCAGCGGGCCAACGTCAAGACCCTCCCCTACCCCGGCTTCCCCACGGATATGCAGCCCCAGATCACGGTGGCGCTGTGTCTGGCCCAAGGCACCAGTCTGGTGACGGAGGGCGTATGGAACAACCGCTTCAAGTATGTGGAGGAACTGCGGCGTATGGGCGCTCAGATCCAGGTGGACGGCCGGGTGGCCGTGGTGGAGGGCGTCACACAACTCACCGGTGCGCCGGTGCAGGCCTGTGATCTACGGGCCGGTGCGGCTCTGGTCATCGCCGGTCTGGCCGCTCAGGGCGAAACGGAGCTGACGCAGGTACAGTATATCGAGCGTGGCTACGAGGATCTGGTGGGCAAGCTCCGCCAGTTGGGCGCCGATATCCGGGTGGAGGAGATCCCGGAGCCGGAGGAGACCGAGGCTCACATCTGCTGATAGGACATAAGCTTTCCGCCGCAGGCTGTTGGCAGTCTGCGGCGGTAGTCGGTTTATTGCGAGGAAAGACACATTGATGACCATACATACACTGGCCAGCGGCTCCGAGGGGAACTGCCTGCTGCTGTCGGACGGGGGCGTGCATCTGCTGCTGGACGCCGGAATTTCCACACGCCGCATCAAGGCGGGGCTTTTGCAGCTGGGGCTGACCATGGCGGACGTGGACGGCGTACTCATCACCCATGAGCATTCGGATCACGTCAGCGGCCTGCAAACCATGGTGAAGCACCACCGCATCCCCATTTACACAAGTCCCGGCACCGCCCGGCAGCTGGCCTACCGCATCGCCGGCATTGAGTCCCTGCTGCGTCCGGTGGAGCCGGGGACGGTGTTTTCTGTGGGAGACTGCCGGGTGACGGTGTTCCGCACATCCCATGACGCCGCCCAGAGCGTGGACTATCGGGTGGACGGCAGCGCCTCCGTAGGTTTTCTCACGGATACGGGCTATGTGACCCCGGAGGCGGAGACGGCTCTGGCGGGGGTGGATACGCTGGTGCTGGAGAGCAACCACGATGTGGAGTGGCTCCGCAGCGGTCCGTATCCCTACTCCCTGAAGGCCCGTATCCTGGGGGACGAGGGGCATCTGTCCAACGATGCAGCGGCGGAGTTCGCCGCCCGAATGGCCCGGTGCGGCACACGGTGCATCGTTCTGGCCCACCTGAGCCGGGAGAACAACACCCCCCAGCGGGCTTGGGACACGGTGCAGCGACGCCTGAATACGGTGGAGGCGGAGGTACTGCTGGAGGTGGCTCCCCGCAGCGAGGTCAGTCCCCCCTACGGGACGGAGGTGCTGGTATGCAGCGAGTGACGGTTCTGTGCGTAGGCAAGCTGAAGGAGAAATTCTATCTGGAGGCGGCGGCGGAGTACGTCAAGCGGCTCCAGCGCTTCTGCAAGCTGGAGCTGGTGGAACTGCCGGAGAGCCGTCTGCCGGAGTCTCCTTCCCCGGCGGAGGTACAGCGGGCGCTGGCGGCGGAGGCGGCAGCCATCCGGGAAAGGCTCCCCAGAGGCGGGGCAATCATTGCTCTGTGCATCGAGGGAAAGCCCTGTTCCAGCGTGGAGCTGAGCCATCGGATGGAGGAACTGGCCGTGGCCGGTAAGACGCAGCTGACCTTCCTCATCGGCGGCAGCGTGGGGCTGGACGAGAGCCTGAAGCGGCAGGCGGACTGGCGGCTGTCCATGTCCCCCATGACCTTCCCCCACCATCTGGCCCGGATCATGCTGCTGGAGCAGATCTATCGGGCGTATCAAATCTCCGCCGGAACAAAATATCACAAATGAAACACTTCCCTTTTAAGAAAATTCGTGATATAATACAAGGACATATATAAAGGAGGCCTATCCATGGAACTGAGTTACTGGGGTATCTCCCCCAATATCCCCGCTTGGCCCACTGACGAAAACGGTGAGCGGGAGCAGGCAGTCCTGCTTGCCCACACCTTCGATTCCCCTGCCGACGCAGACGTGACCATCTCCCTGCTGACGGCTTACGGGATCCCATGTTTCAAATACTACGACAAGGAGGGAGGCGCCGGAAAGGTCATCAACGGCTTCTCCGGCTTCGGCGTGGGATTGTACGTCCCGGCCTCCATGGCGGAGGACGCCCAGAATCTGCTGGCCTCCATGCCCATGCCCGACGAGGCAGGCGAGTAAACCGAAAGGAGCATCCATCATGTCTTATATGCAGGAATATGAAAAGTGGCTGGCATCCCCTGCCCTGAGCGAGCAGGAGCACGCCGAGCTGGAGAGCATCCGGGACGATGAGAAGGAGATCCGGGAGCGGTTCTATGGGCCGCTGGAGTTCGGTACCGCCGGTCTGCGTGGCACCATGAAGGTGGGCCTGCACCAGATGAACATCCACGTCATCCGCTGGGCCACTCAGGGCTTTGCCAACGTCATCTGCGCTGAGGGCGAGGAGGCCAAGCGCCGGGGCGTAGCCCTGTGCATGGACTGCCGCAACCACTCTATGGAGTTTGCCAGAGCCGCCGCAGAGGTCTGCGCCGCCAACGGCATCCATGTGCGTATCTTCGAGTCGCTGCGGCCCACGCCGGAGCTGAGCTTCGCCGTGCGGGAATACGACTGTCAGGCGGGCATCAATGTCACCGCCAGCCACAATCCCAAGGAGTATAACGGCTATAAGGTCTACTGGTCTGACGGCGCCCAGCTGCCGCCCCAGCACGCTGCCGCCATTGCCCGTGAGCTGGAGCAGATCGACATTTTCACCGGCATCCGCCGGATGGAGTTTGACGATGCCAAGGCCCAGGGCCTCATCGAGATCATGGGCGCCGAGACGGACGAACGGTTCATGTCCCACGTCATGGCCATGGTCAACGACCGGGAGTCCATGGCCAAGGTGGCCGATACCTTCCATATGGTCTATACCCCCTTCCACGGCTGCGGCTGGAAGCTGGTACCGGAGGCGCTGCGGGGTCTGGGCGTGAAGCATCTGCACTGCGTTCCGGAGCAGATGGTGCTGGACGGCAACTTCCCCACGGTGGTCTCCCCCAATCCGGAGAACCCGGAGGGCTTCTATCTGGCCATTCAGTTGGCGGACAAGGTGGGCGCCGACTTTATTCTGGGCACCGACCCGGACAGCGACCGGGTGGGCATCATGGTTCGCAGCCGGGACGGCTCCTTCATCCCCGTCACCGGCAACCAGACGGGCGTTCTGATGCTGGATTACCTCATCGGGGCCATGCGCCGGGCAGGCAAGCTGCCGGAGCATCCCTACTTCCTCAAGACCATCGTCACCACGGAGATGGCCCGGAAGGTGGCCGAGGCCAACGGCGTTACCTGCTGCGATACCTTCACCGGCTTCAAGTTCATGGCGGAGAAGAAGAACCAGCTGGAATCCCAAGGGTTGGGCCATGTGATCATGAGCTACGAGGAGAGTTACGGTTATATGCTGGGCGACTATGTCCGGGATAAGGACGCCGTTACCGCCTCCCTGATCCTGACGGAGATGGCGGCGTGGTATGCCGTGCAGGGCATGACCCTGTTCGATGCGCTGGAGGCCCTGTACCGGAAGTACGGCTTCTACGGCGAAAAGACCCATAATCTGGTGATGCCGGGTCTGGACGGGCTGGAGAAGATGGCGGCACTGATGAAGTCCCTGCGGGCCGCTCCCCCCACCCACATCGCCGGGGTAGAGGTGCTGCGCCGCAAGGACTACACCGATGGCAGCGTCATCGACTGCCGCACCGGTGAAAAGACTGCTATGGAACTCTCCGGCAGCAATGTGCTGCGGTATGAGCTGGCGGACGGCACTACCATTCTGGTGCGGCCCTCCGGCACGGAGCCTAAGATCAAGGTCTACATTCTCACCATCGGCAAGGATGAGACGGGGCGGGACGAGAATCTGGCCAAGTACAGCCAGTGGGTCGCCACGCTGACAAAGTAACAGGAACGATAAAAAGAGGCGGTGCGGCTATGCCGCACCGTCTCTTTTTATCTTGTAGGAAGCCTTCCTCATCCCGGTCACAGGGCCTGTGGGCGGGACTCCAGCAGCTCACGGGCGCAGGAGCGGACCGTCTCCTCTTCGTCGTAGGGGATCTTCTTCCCCTGCACCAGCTGGTAGCCCTCCCGGCCCTTGCCGCACAGCAGCAGCATATCGCCGGGACGCATCTGCTCCAGCGCATAGCGCACCGCCTCCCGGCGGTCCACAATACCCACATGGGGGCAGCTGCCGGGGCCGAAGCAGGTGGCAATGTCCGCAATGACCTCCGCCGGGTCGTCCCGATCCGGGTCGTCGGTGGTAATAATGGCCAAATCGGCCCCCTTGGCCACTGCCTCCCCCAGCTGGTGGCGGCGCACTCTGGTGCGGCCGCCGGTGCCGAACACGGCGATGATGCGAGCCGGATCGTAGCTGCGGGCCGTTTGCAGCAGGGCGTTCATACTGATGGAGTTATGGGCAAAATCCAGCACCACGGTACATCCCGGCATCACGTCCGGCAGCACCTCGAACCGGCCCGGCACCGTCACATAGCTGAGGGCCTCCGCCAACTCGCAGGTGCGGTCCGTATAACGCCCCACCAGTGCCACCACCGCCAGAGCGTTGTAGACGTTGTACTCCCCCGGCATCCGAATGTGGTAGGTAGTGCCGGCCGCCGTGAACTCCATACCGAACAGGTCCCCGGCCTTCAGGATGTTCACTCTCTCCGCCCGGAGATCCGCCGGACGGTGAATGGCATAGGTGCTCTTTTCGCAGGGACTGCCCGCCATCATGTACTCCGCCTCCGGGTCGTCGGCGTTGAAGATGCCGTGGCGGCACTGGGCGAACAGCCGCTTCTTGCTGTCCCGGTAGTGGGCATAGTCCGGGTGCTCCTCGGTGCCGATGTGGTCCGGGGAGAGGTTGGTGAACACCGCCGTATCGAAGGTGATGCCGTCCACCCGGTGGCGGGCCAGCGCCTGAGAGGACACCTCCATCACCACATACCGGACGCCCTCGTCCCGCATGGCCCGAAACAGCCGCATCAGCTCGTAGCTCTCCGGTGTGGTATTGCTGGTTCCCACGTGCTTCCCGGCGTAGGCGGCCCCGTTGGAGCCGATGACGCCGCAGGCCAGGCCCATGCGGTTCATGACGGAGCAGGCCGTCTCCGCCACGGTGGTCTTGCCCTTGGTGCCGGTGACGCCGATGATGGTCACATCCCGCTGGGGAAAGTCGAAAAACGCCGCCGAGATCTGCGCCAGCGCCTGACGGGCATCCGATACCCGCACCACGTCCGCATCCTCCGGCACGTCCAGCGTCCCCTCGCTGACGAAACAACGGCAGCCCTGTGCATAGGCCGCCGGCGCAAAGTCCTCTCCGTTGGAACGGGCGCCCCGCAGACAGAAAAACAGGCTCCCGGTCTGCGCCTTCCGGGAGTCGTAGGTCAGCGCCGTGATCTCCTCTTCTCCGCAACCGCCGGATAGTAACTGCACGCCGGAGCGCTCCAGCAGGTCCTTTATCTTCATGGGAAGATCCCCCTTTTATACGAGATAGGCGGCAGGACAAGACATCCCGCCGCCTATATTATACCAGTATTTGTACCGGATGCAACCTCTCCGGCGCAGAAAATCCGGCCTTAGCGCCAGACCTCGCCGAAGAAGAACAGCGCCACCGTGCCGGGGCCCACATGGCCACCGGTGACCGGCTCATAGCACACCGACAGGATCTCACCGGTCTGACCGGCATCCCGCAGCTTGGCCTGCAGCCGCAGCGCCCCGTCCGGACAGTCGGCATGGGCGATACCCACCGTCCGGGTGCCGTCCACAGCGTACTCCTTGTACAGCTCCGCCAGCGTCTCCATGGCCTTCAGCTGACCACGAACCTTGCTGTGCTGGATGATGTGGCCCTCCGGATCGGACTGAAGGATGGGCTTGATCTTCAGCAGAGAGCCCGCTACCTGCGCCGCAGCGCTGATGCGGCCGCCCCGGCGCAGATACTTCAGGTCGTCCACCATGAAGAACTGGCGCATCCGCCCGCAATTTTCCTCAGCCTGCCGGATGATTTCATCTGCCGTACAGCCCTTCTCCAGCATTTTGGCTGCCTCCAGCACCACGAGACCCTCGCCCAACGAAGCGCCGCAGGTATTCAGTACCCGGATCATGCGGTCGGGGTATTCGCCCCGCAGCTCCTCCGCCATAAGCTCAGCGCTCCAGCAGGTGCCGCTGATGCCGCCGGAGATGGCGATGTACAGTACGTCATCCCCATCCTTGAGCGCACTCTCCATGGTGTCCCGAATCAGAGCCGGGCTCACCAGCGAGGTCTTGACCTCGGCGCCCTTCCGCATGGCCTCGTAGTAGTCGTGGCCCACCAGCTCCGTGGGCTGGCCGTCCAGCAGATACGTCAGGGGCATGGCGGTGATGTGATACTGTTCCAGCAAGTGGGGCGGGACGTTGGCCGCCGTATCGGTGAAAATTCTCAGCATAGCTTTCTACTCCTTCTTATACCCGTATCCGCAGCCAGTCCGCCAGTGTGTCGAACAGCCGCTCATAGCCGGGCATGGTCAAATGGATACCGTCTGCGGCGATGAGCCGCATCAGCCTGTGGTCGTTGAGGAACTCCTCCCGCACCGGGATCAGGGGCAGGCCCTCGGCATAGGCCAGCTGGGTCACCGCATCGGAGTACATCTCCTGATGCCGGTAGATCATCTGCACGTCCCCCAGCCAGTCCATGATCCGCTCCTTCCGCAGTCCGTCCCGGCAGATGAAGGCCAGATACCGGGTGGCGTCAATGGGCGGTAGGCTCATGAGCACCGGCTGGATGCCCTTCTCCCGCAGCATGGTCACCGTGTGGCGGAGCTTCTCCCGAAAGGCAGGCAGCTCCGTCCGGGGATGATGGTTCCCCGCCGGGTCTGCGTCGATGGCTGCCCAGTCGTAGTCACTGTCGTTGCCGCCGTAGGCCACCAGTGCATAGTCGGCCTCCAGCCCCCGGTTCAGATCGTGCTGCACCAGCGACTCGCCCTTGGAGATGGTGGCTCCCATTTTGGATCGGTTCACCACCTGCGTCCGGCGTTCCGGATAGCGCTGCAGTACCTCGTCGTAATGGAAATGATAGTGATACCCCTCATCCGGCATGGTGGCCTTCAGCAAGGAGTCACCATAAATATACACCTGCTTGGGCATAATAGCAAGCCCCCTATCTTCTGTTTTTCCTAATATAGCATATTAGATTTCGAAAGTCAACAGGTCAACTGCTATTTACCCTTGCAAAAAACAAGTTTTTCTGATATTATATAGTAGTTGTTTAAAGACTGTTAAGAAAAACAGCCGACTTCCACGCTGCCGGTGCGCCGACGGCGCCTGCACAGGAGGTACGCCATGTCATACGATAAGGAACTCATCATTCACAAGCTGGAGCGCTGGGACCGGTTCATCACCAATTACCATCTGCCGGACTGGGATTCCATCCCTGATCTGGGGCTCTACATGGATCAGGTGGTGGTGCTGCTGGTGCAGTATCTCGGCTTCATCCCGTCCATCCCCGGCGGCAAGGAGAGCTTTGTCACCTCCTCCGCCATCAACAACTATGTGCGCCTGAAGATCATGCCCGCTCCGGTGAAGCGGAAGTACTACCGGGTACACATCGCCTACCTCATTATGATCCTCACCATGAAGCAGAGCATCAGCATCAGCGACGTGCAGAAAATTTTGCCCGCCGACAGCAGCGAGGACTGCGTGCGGTCGGTATACGAGGCCTACTCCGAAAAATTCCGGCAGCTGGCCCTGTTCTTCAACCAGCAGGTCCAAAGCGCCGCCACCGACATCCGCACCCCCTCCGGGGACGAGGAGGGGGCCGTGGGGCGGCTGGTCATCGAGTGCGGACTCATCGCCGGGTTCTCCAAAATTCTGGCGGAGAAGTTGATCCGCCTGTGCGACGCCGATACGGAGGCCGTTCTGGCCGCCGAGCAGCCCCATGAGTAACGCCGTCTGTCCCGCCCGCCGCCTGACGGAGGCGGATGCAGCGCAGGTCTGTGCGCTGATGCAGGGCAATCCCCTGTTCTACCGGTATCACCCGCCGCAGCCCACGCCGGAGAGCATCCGGACCGATATGACCGCCCTGCCGCCGGGAAAAGCTATGGAAGATAAGTGGTTCGTGGGCTTTTACGACGGAGACTGCCTGATTGCCGTGATGGATCTGATCCTGAACTATCCCGCCGCCGACACCGCCTTCATCGGCCTGTTCATGACGGCTCATGACCGTCAGGGCTGTGGACTGGGCAGCCGCATCCTCCGGGACTGCATGGCCCGGCTGTCTGCCGCCGGATATCACCGGCTGCGGCTGGCGGTGGATGAGGGCAATCCCCAGAGCCTGGCCTTCTGGACCAAGAACGGCTTCGTCCTCACCGGTGAGGTCCACCCCAATGATTTTTCCGCCTATCTCCCTATGGAACGCAGTATTTGAAGCAGCAAGCCCTCCGGCCAAGGCCGGAGGGCTTTTTCTTCATTTTTCCTTTATTGCAGCATCTGCCCCACCACGCAGCGACCGTCGGACCAGACAGCGGTGATGTTGTGGCGGTGGAGCATATATATGGCCCGCTCGAACCGCTCCCGCACCGTCAAGGGATGGCTGGCCTCCGTGAAATCGCTGTCGTCCACCACGATGGCGTGGAGCCGATTGCCTGGGGCGAAGCCGTCCCCGTCCCCGAAATAACGGTGGCCTGAGCTGGTAGCCAGATAGTAGGCCTCCGGCACCGTCAGGAAGTCCTCGGACCAGTCCGTCTCGATGCGCTTGATCTTGGAGGCCCGGATGCTCATGGTAGCCACCTTATACATGGGCAGACAGGCGCCGCCGGCGATGTCGGACCCCAGCGTCACCCAGATGCCCTGCTGGAGCATCTCCCGCACCGGCGACACGCCGCTGCACAGATTGATGTTGGAACCGGCGCAATGAGCCACCACCACCCCAGCCCGGCGCATGGCGTCGCACTCCCGCCGGTCGGAGTGGACACAGTGGGCCATGATGGTGCGCTCCTTCCACAGGCCGTACTTATCATAGGTCTCCCAGTACTGCTGACAGTCCGGGTGCAGCTCCTTTACCCACTGGATCTCCCCCAGATTCTCCGACAGGTGAGACTGAACATACAGCCCCTTCTCCTGCGCCAGACGGCCCAGCGCCGCCATCAGCTCATCGGTGCAGCTGGGGGTAAAGCGGGGGGTCAGAATGGGCTTGACATGGTCGAAATGACATCCCTCCAGCCACCGCAGCGTCTCCCGGATGGATTCCTCCGTGGTCTCCTGCAGCACGCCGGGCAGGCCATTGCGATCCATGTTCACCTTGCCCACATAGCCGGTGACGCCGGCCCGCTCCAGCTCCTCCATGAGGATCCACGTGGCGTCGGTGTGGAGGGAGGAGAACATACACACACGGGTGGTGCCGTTGGTGATGAGGTCCGTGGCCAGACGGCGATAGATGCGGCGGGCGTAGTCCGTGTCGGCAAACCGTGCCTCCGTGGGGAAGGTGTAGGTGTCCAGCCACTCCAGCAGCGGCAGATCCATGCCCATGCCCAGCATGGGGTATTGGGGGGCGTGGAGGTGCATATCCGCAAAGGACTGCATCACCAGTGCCTGACCGTAATCCACCAGCGGCGCCGTAGCATATTCCAGTGGCAGCCGGTCATAGACGCCCCGGATGACGCCGTCCTCCATCACCAGATAGCCCTGCTCCGTGATCTGCAGCTCCCCCAGCGCCGGGGCCTGCACGATGTTTCCCTTCAAAACCTGCACCATATCCGTTTCCTTCCTTTCCGCAAAAAATAGGCACCCCGCCGCTTTTCCGGCAGAGCACCCATAGTAGAGCCTTCGGCGGCTCCGTAGAAACGCCTTGCACCATTTCCGCAAGGCTATATGAGCTTTCCTATCACGGGCCGCAGCCCGTTTTTCTGTTCAGCCGTTCAGGACACCTGACCGCTCTCACTCTCCCAGTTATACGGTGCCTCTCTCTGTGCCAGCATAGCCTGATGCTCTTCGGCTGACAGGAGCAGGTCGTCTACCTGTATATCGCCCACTTCCACGATCTCATAGCTGTCCGCATCGTTCTCCAGCAGCTGCTCCAAGGCTGGGGAGCGCCTACCCTTTCTCCTCCGGTTTTTCACACCGGGCAGCAACGGGCCTGCACTCTATGGTGATTTTACCATATATCTCTCCTCTTTGCAAGGGTAGATTTGTTTATATTTCCGCCGGTGCCTGACTCTCACCGGGAAAATATTTCCCGCCGTGGTTGAAAACTTCACAATTTCCGCTTAAGATAGAACCAGTCTCCCTCGGAGACAGTTACAAGCGAGGTATTTCTATGAAAACGATCGGCAACATCCTCTGGTTTCTCTTCGGCGGACTCATCGGCGGACTGAGTTGGGTGCTGGCGGGCTGCCTGTGGTGCATCACCATTGTGGGCATCCCTGTGGGCCTTCAGTGCTTCAAATTCGCCTCTCTGGCCTTTTTCCCCTTCGGCAAGGAGGTAGTCTACGGCGGCGGGGGCTTCTCACTGCTGGTGAATATTCTCTGGCTGCTGCTCTCCGGAATGGAGATGGCCTTGGGCTATGTCATTCTGGGATGCCTGTGGTGCGTCACCATTGTCGGGGTCCCTGTGGGCCTCCAGTGCTTCAAAATGGCCCGTCTGGCCCTGATGCCCTTTGGGGCGTCGGTTGTGTAGCTTTTTGTTCCCATGATCCCCACTTTTTTATGAAAAACACTTGCATTGTACCACTCGTTGTGCTATGATTCTTCTACGGATCGGAGCACTTCGATCTTAGGAGCTGCGCCTGTTTCAGCGCAGCAATCGCAATCAACAGGAGGCAATTTATCATGAAACACATTGGTTTGTTCGCCGCCGGTCTGCTGTTCGGCACGGCCGGCCTGAAGATCCTCACCAGCGAGGACGCTAAGAAGGTCTATGCCCACACCACCGCCGCCGCTCTGCGTGCCAAGGACTGCATCATGCACACCGTCACCTCTGTCCGCGAGGGCGCCGACGACATCTACGCCGACGCCAAGGCCATCAATGACCACCGGGCCGCTGAGGCCGAGGCCGAGACCATTGAGGACACTTCCGCACAAGAGGCTTAAGTTCAGCACTGCGTTATAGGAAGAGCCGCATTCTGCGGTTCTTCTTTCGTTTGGAGGTTCAAACTGATCTATGAAATGCAACATTCTCCACGAGTCCCCCAACCGCCTGCGGGTACATCTGCACTGCGCCCGGATGTCGTTGCATGAGGCGGATCTGCTGGAATACTATCTTCGCAGCGTAGACGGTGTCACGGAGGTCACGGTCTATGACCGCACACAGGATGCCGTGGTGCGCTACACCGGCCAGCGCAGCGCCGTGATCGGCGCACTGGCTTCCTTCTCCTTCGCCAAGGCCGAGGCCATGGAACTGGTGCCGGAGCACACCTCCCGTGCTCTGAACCGGGAGTTCGAGGACAAGCTGGCCATGACGGTGATGCGCCGTATCTTCTCCAAGCTGTTCCTCCCCGCCCCCATCACCACGGCCATGGCCCTGTACCGCTCCGTGAAGTACATCCGGGAGGGGCTGACGGCCCTGTGGCACGGCGAGCTCACCGTGGCGGTGCTGGACGCCACCGCCGTCACCGTCTCTATGGTTCGGGGCGACTTCTCCACCGCCGGCTCCGTCATGTTCATGCTGCGGCTGGGCGAAATTCTGGAGGAGTGGACCCACAAGAAGTCTGTGGCCGATCTGGCCGGGGCCATGTCCCTGAATGTGGACAAGGTATGGCTGCAAAGGGGCGATACGGAGGTACTGGTTCCCATCGGTGACGTGCAGCTGGGCGACCGGATACTGGTCCGCACCGGCAGCCTTATCCCGCTGGACGGTCAGGTGGTCAGCGGCGAGGCCATGGTGAATCAGGCCTCCATCACCGGCGAGTCCATGCCCGTGGTCAAGCGCCCCGGCAGTCCGGTATACGCCGGAACAGTGGCCGAGGAGGGCCAATGCGTGGTGGAGGTTCAGAAGGTGCAGGGCAGCGGCCGCTACGACCGCATCGTCCGGATGATCGAGGAGTCCGAGAAGCTGAAATCCACCACCGAGGACAAGGCCGCCCGTCTGGCGGACCGGCTGGTACCGTATACGCTGGGCGGTACGGTGCTGACGTACCTGCTGACCCGGAACGTCACCAAAATGCTGGCGGTGCTGATGGTGGACTTCTCCTGCGCTCTGAAGCTCTCCATGCCCATCGCCGTGCTCTCCGCCATGCGGGAGTGCAGTAGCTATCACATCTCCGTCAAGGGTGGCCGCTTTCTGGAGGCCGTGGCCCAGGCGGATACCGTGGTGTTCGACAAGACCGGTACCCTCACCTACGCCGTCCCCACGGTGCAGGACGTGGTCCCCTTCGGGGGTCACGACGCTCAAGAGATGCTGCGTCTGGCGGCGTGTCTGGAGGAGCACTATCCCCACTCCATGGCCACTGCCGTGGTGGAGGAGGCCAAGCACCGGGGCCTGTCCCACGAGGAGTACCACTCTCAGGTGCAGTACATCGTGGCCCACGGCATCTCCAGCATGGTAAACGGCGAAAAGACCCTCATCGGTAGCGCCCACTTCGTTTTCGAGGACGAGGGCTGCACCATCCCCGCCGGGGAGCAGGAGAGGTTCGATGCCCTGCCCACCCAGTACTCCCACCTCTATTTGTGTCTGGCCGGGCAGCTAGCGGCGGTGATCTGTATCCACGATCCCCTTCGGGCCGAGGCCAAGGACGCCATCCGTGCGCTCCACAACTGCGGCATCCGCAAGGTAGTCATGATGACCGGCGACAACCGCCGTACCGCCGCCTGTGTGGCGGAGGAGGTAGGGGTGGACGAGTTCCACGCCGAGGTCCTGCCGGAGGATAAGGCAGACTTCATCCGCCGGGAGCGTGCCGCCGGACACACGGTCATCATGATCGGTGACGGCGTCAACGACTCCCCTGCCCTGTCGGAGGCCGATGCCGGTATCGCCATCTCCACCGGCGCCGCCATCGCACGGGAGATCTCCGATATCACCATCACCTCCGAGGATCTGTTCCAGCTGGTGACGCTGCGGCGCATCAGTCAGAGCCTTATGGATCGCATCCATCGGAACTACCGCTTCATTGTGGGCTTCAATCTGGGCCTGATTCTTCTGGGCGTGGCGGGCATCCTGCCCCCCACCACCTCTGCGCTGCTGCACAATGCCTCCACGCTGGGCATCAGCCTCAAGAGCATGACGGATCTGCTGCCGGAGCCTGAAGCGGCGGCAACCGTCCCGGAGAGATCCGGCGAGTGACCCCGCAGCCGGTAATCGTAATCTGGCGGCCAGTGATTTTGCAGCGGCATATCTGCTGCTGTTCCGATGGAACATCTGAAAAGGAAGGAAGCCCTGCGGCAAAGC
>ERZ773195.415-NODE-415-length-39802-cov-10.069917_pt1 | contig 39802 bp, 38 predicted proteins | sample MGYA00580530_ERZ773195 | MGnify/ENA primary metagenome ERZ773195 (study PRJEB29015, sample SAMEA2737751) | human gut metagenome | biome: human gut; feature: human-associated habitat; material: faeces | place: China | collected 2012 ...
GGGTCTGTTCTTGCATGGTTCTCTCCAATCTGCCGCAGAGCCTGCGGCAAGGTAAAATTTCAGATTCGGCGCTCAGCGCAGCTTCATCGCAAGATAGCCGGTGACCGCGCCTGCCGACGCATTGGCGGCCAGCGCGTCAATGGCAGCCTGAATGCTGTCGGACGCCTGCAAAAGCTCTGAGCCGGAGCGGCTGGCGACGATCTGCGCGGCGCTTTCCGACGCGGTGTCCAGTCCGCCTCTTTGCGTCAGCGCACCGCAGATGCACGCGCGCAGCTGCTGCAGCGCGGGAAGCAGCTGCTCCCGCTTCGCCTTTTCCATGGGCAGCAGCACGCGCAGCAGCGCCATCCGGTCATGCGCGGCATAGGCCGCGGCAAACTGCCGGACGAACGGCTTGTCCTCCGCATCCTGCAAAAGCGTCAGCGCCTGACCCAGAAAGCCGCCCGCGCGCAGATAGGCCGCGCGCAGAACGCCGTCAGGCTTGTCCGGCGCATTCTGCCGCAGAAACGGCAGCGCCTCATCCTGCGCCACCGGGCCGAGCTGCAGCTCCGCGCAGCGGCTGCGGATGGTCGGCAGCAGCTGCTCGGCGTGCTCCGCCAGCAGCAGGAACGTGCCGTAGGGAGGCGGCTCCTCGATGCTCTTGAGCAGGACGTTCTGCCCCTGCTGGTTCAGGTCCTGCGCGCGCGGGAACAGATAGATCTTGCGCTGCCCTTCGTTCGGGCGGATATACAGATCGGTGCAGGCATCGCGGACGAGCTTGACGGGAATGGTCTTCTTCTCGGGGTCATCCACGATGCAGATGTCCGGGTGCGCGCCGTCAAGCACCTTGCGGCACTGCGGGCAGACGCCGCAGGGGCGTTCGCCGGGCGCGGTGCACTGCATGGCGGCGCAGAGGATGCGCGCAAGTGTGTGCCGCCCGGAGCCCTCCGGCCCGGTCAGCAGGAAGCTGTGCGTCAGCTTGCCCTTGGCCTGCAGCGCAGAAAGGCGCTGCTTCAGCGTATCGTTTCCCAAAAGCGCCGCAAGCTCCACGCCGTTCCCTCCTGTTGCATACTGATCTACTATGTAATTATACCGTTGAACGCCTCTTTTTTCTACCTTTATTTTTGAAAATGCGAAAAAATCGGGGCCTCCCGGCCCCGAATATCTTCCCTTTTCCCCTTCAGCTCTCCATCTGCTTTCCCAAAAATCCCGCGAACGTCTGCGCGAGCGTCTGCTCCGACTCGGTCGGCGCTGCGTCGTGCTCGCCCATGAGCAGCATGACGCAGCCCATCAGGTCGCCCTCGGCCACGATCGGCGCCGCCACGCCGAGGTGGTAGCGCTCCACGGACTCCGCCGCGCGCAGACGGCTCTCGCCGCCGTGGTAGCGGTAGCTGCGCCGCTGCTCCATCAGCTGCTCCAGCTCGGCGGAGTTGCGCTTTTCCAGCAGCTCGCGCTTCGGCGCGCCCGCCACCGCGATGATGGAGTCGCGGTCCGCCACGGCCGCGATGTGGCCGGTGTTCTTGCCGATGGACTCGCACAGCTGCGCCGCGACCGCCTGCAGGTCCCCCATCGGCGAATATTTTTTAAAAATCACCTCGCCGTCCTTCTCCGTGTAGATTTCCAGCGGGTCACCCTCGCGGATACGCAGGGTACGGCGGATCTCCTTTGGGATGACGATCCGCCCGAGGTCGTCAATGCGTCTGACGATGCCGGTTGCTTTCATATATTGCTCCTCCACTTTATGCGTTCGAAATCACATTGCTATTGTCTGCAAACAATGGGGAATTATGCGAATGGAAGACAAGGAAGGAAAAGGAAGGGCGCGTGTCGGAATTTGTCGGGCAGAATATGGTGCATTTTTCAGAAATTGAAATTATTTTATGTGCCGGGATATGGTATAATCGGGTATCGTGTTCGATGCAAAATCTGAGCACAGCGAGGGAGGGCATAATATGAACCTTGATAGCAGTTTGGGGGAAACGCAATTCACAAATCTCATCAATTACGCGCAGGAACAGCTTCGGCGAGCGGAACAGGATGTCGATATGCAAAAGGTCGTCCGTGCGGCAAGAGAACTGTTCAGAGCCGTGAAAAAATTGGACGAGCCACGTAAACAGCAGGCTTTTTATGCATGCCTTGCAGTAGCCGCGGTTGAGTGGGGCTGGAATGGGAATGGTGGCTGAACGCAATGCCTGCCGAGTTGAGCACCACGATGAAAGGAGCTTAAAATGAACATTGAAAGTGAAATTCTGGACTATATCAATTGTAACGAAAACACTGGCGCCCTACTTCTTACAGGTCCTTGGGGTTGTGGAAAGTCCTATTTAATGAAACAAATCGCGAAAGACCTCAATCAGGAAAAGGCCGCGGCTATTGCAGTTATTTCTCTATTTGGATTAGATAGTATTTCTGCTATTAACAAACGAGTAAAAGACGAGTATATTTCTTTAAAACTGGGAACGCTCGGAAAAAGCGCAAGAAAACTATCGAAAAAATTAGCCATACTCGTAAAAGATGGATTAGCTGTTGCAGGAAGTGCCGCACCGGGCGTAACAGGATTAGCCGCGGCTTCTCAGGGCCTGTCGTCCGCTCTCAGTTATGATTTATTTGGTTTCTTTGATGTTCAAAGTACAATTGGAAATAACGATAGCAAAAGGAAATTTGTCATCGTTTTCGATGATCTTGAAAGATGCGACATAAACAGCAAAAAGGATATTCTGGGAGCAATCAACAATTTCGTTGAAAACAAACAGATTAAAGTCATAGTCATTGCTGATGAAGACAAAATAGATGGCGACGATTATCGGGAGTATAAAGAAAAGCTCATTTCGCGTACACTTTGCATGACCGCTGATTATGATTCTATTATAGAGAACATTTCAGCGAACTACGCAGAAGCAGCTGATGGATATCGAGATTTTTTGAAAGAAAACGCAGACCTCATAAAGAGTGTATTTGCGGAAAGCAGAACATCCAATATCAGGATGCTCAAGACTATACTTGCTGACTTTGAAAGAGTATACGCAGCTTGGACAAAATTCGGTTTCGCCATAGAATATATGCCTTGGGCACTTTATACATTTGGGGCCGAAGTATATTTATCAAAGGCACCTGATAAGGATGGCAAGCCCGCCCCCAAACGTGACCTTTTGTTTTTTACTAACGAAGGCGATGATCAATACCCAAACATAGGAAAGTATCATAGTAGTTTTATCACTACCAAGCAATGGATAACATCTGGTACTTGGAATGCGGCGTTGTTTACCGAGGAACTCAAGCGAAAATATGCTGAAACAGATATGTCCCCTCTTGACCGTTTTTTAACATACGGATTTTGGGACATGCAGCAAGAAGATATTGATGTGGGACTCCCACAGGCAGTTTCGCTTGCATATGCAGGAGAGCTTTCAAAAGATAGCGTAATTACCTTAATTCAGAAAATTCACGCTTTAAATGAGTATAACATAGCAATTCCAGTGCAAATCGACTATCAACTGGTCGAAGACGGCCTTGAAAAACGGTTGTTAAAAATCAGAAATGGCAAATTAGAAGATCCCGCATCACATCTTATTATTAAAGAATCTCAATTTGACGCAGGAGCTTCCCACTTAGCAAAATCACTAAATAGATTTGATAATCGAATTGAATCGGCAAATAATAGGGAAAAATTCATTCAATATCTGAATGATAGAGGCTCCACTTCGAATTACTCCATACTGAACTTAAATATGGAGGAGTTTGATGATGAGTTATTTTCTATTTTTTGCATGGAATATCGTTTATCTAATAATATAGATAGAAAAAATATCGCACTAGCTCTGTTGGATTTGTCATTTTATTCTTCCGAATATTCAACTCAGGAAAACATGCAGCACACAACGGAAAACTTCGTAAAATTGATAGATTTTCTAAAGGCGCTAGATGATACGGATTCTATTGCAAAGCTAATTAATATTTCCATTTCGGACAAGATCACCACGAAAATTAAATTGTCAGAAACTGGCTGATTCAGGACTTCGGCGTATGCTCTTTCTCGGATTTTGTTTATATATAGTAAATTTTGGAAAAGTATCTCATCAAGCATTCCAATGCATCCGCCCTTACAATGGGCGCCGAATGTCCGCTCCGTATCACACAGGTTCCCTTGCGCAAATTCCGTCTATACTGCCACCCCACCGGGCCGCAGCTCCGCGCTGCGGCCTTTCACACATCTCCACACATATTTTCTGCTTTCCCCTTGCGCATTTCCGCCGTTTGCGTTATAATTAAATAGGAAAATAGTCATTTCTCATACCATTTTCTCCAGAGTATGACGAATTACAAAGATTTTTGAGATTCCCTTGCCATCGGCGGGGTTGATAGGAACGGAATTGCATGTATAAAAGATTTGGAAAACGATTGATTGATACAGTTCTCTCACTGATTGCTTTCATTATTCTTTCACCCCTGCTTCTGATAACCGCACTCGCAGTCAAGCTTTCTTCTCCGGGGCCGGTGCTGTTCAAGCAGCAGCGGCTGGGGCTGCATGGAAAGGTCTTCACCATCTATAAGTTCCGCTCCATGACGGACGGTGCGGAGCATACCGGCAGCGGAGTTTACAGCGGGAATGGCGACCCGCGCGTGACAAAGGTGGGAAAGATTATCCGGGCAACCAGCATTGATGAGCTTCCGCAGTTCATCAATATTATTGTCGGCGATATGGCCATTATCGGGCCGCGCCCTCCGCTGACCTATCACCCTTGGCCGGTGGAGCAGTACACGGAAGAACAGTTCCATATGTTTGACGTTCGCCCCGGCATCACCGGCTGGGCGCAGGTGCATGGCCGCAAGGGCGTGGAGTGGCACGAGCGCATTAAAATGAACGTCTGGTATACGCAGCACGTCTCGCTTGCACTGGATATTAAGATCCTTTTCATGACCGTGTTCAAGGTCCTGCGCAACGAGGATAATGTCAATACCGGCGCGACGGTTTGAGGAAAACATATGCTGAAACTTATGTACATCACCAACGACCCGACGGTCGCAAAGATCGCGGCGGACGCAGGCGTTGACCGCATTTTCATTGATATGGAAGTGCTGGGCAAGGTCGAGCGTCAGGGCGGGATGGATACGGTGCAGTCCCACCATACACCGGAGGATATTGCAAAAGTCCGTGCCGCCATCGGCGATCAGGCCGAGATCATGGCGCGCGTCAATCCACTGAATCCCAACTCGCAGACGGAGATCGACGACGCCATCGCAAACGGTGCGGACGTTATTATGCTCCCCATGTGGCGCACGGCGGATGATCTGCGGCAGCTTGTTAGCATGGTGGATGGCCGTGCAAAGGTCATGCCGCTGCTGGAAACCGACACGGCGGCAGACAATCTGCCGGAGGCGCTGGCCATACTGGGCATCGACCAGATGCACATCGGCCTCAATGACCTGCACCTGTGCTATCATCAGAGATTCATGTTCCAGCTCCTGACGGACGGCACGGTGGACAGGCTTTGCGCCGAGCTCCGCGAAGCAAGTATTCCCTATGGCTTTGGCGGCGTGGGCCGCCCCGGCTCGGGGACGCTTCCGGCGGAATATATCATCGGTGAGCATTATCGCCTTGGTTCACAGTATGTGATCCTGTCCCGCAGCTTCTGCAACACGGAGAAGACGACGGACTTGGATGAAATACGGCGCATCTTCACCGAGGGCGTGGCGGATATCCGCCGCGTGGAGAGGAACTGCGCGGCTTGGACGCAGGAACAGTTTGACGAGAATCACCGCAGGGTCTGCGCCTGCGTTGAGAACATTGTGAGAGGTATGAACGCATGAACATTCTGGTGACCGGCGCGTTTCAACTCAATAGCGGCGAGCGCGAGCAGCTGGAAGCTGCCGGGCACAAGGTCTTCGTTCATGGCGACGAACGCGCCCCGGTGGACTGCCCGGAGCGATACGAGGCGGTCGTGTGCAACGGCCTGTTCCTCTACAATTCCATCGAGCGCTTTACGAGCCTGCGACTCATCCAGCTTACCAGCGCGGGGCTTGACCGTGTGCCGCTGGACGATATCCGGGCGCGCGGCATCGAGCTGCACAACGCTGCGGGCGTGTACAGCGTCCCGATGGCGGAGTTCGCCGTCTGCGGCATTTTGCAGCTATATAAGCAGAGCCGCTTTTTTGCGGCGAATCAGGCGCAGCACAAATGGGAGAAGCATCGCGGCCTGCTGGAGCTTTCCGGCAAGCGCGTGTGCATCCTCGGCTGCGGCGATGTGGGACGCGAGATTGCAAAGCGGCTGAAAGCCTTTGGCTGCCGCATTACCGGCGTAAACCGCACCGTGCGGGTGCTGCTGGATTTTGACGAACTCCTGCCGCTGGATAAGCTGGCGGAGACTGCGGCGGCTTGTGATATTCTGGTGTGCTGCATCGCCCTGACGCCGGAGACACGCGGCATCGTAAGCGATGAAATCTTTGACCGCCTGCATGATGGCGTTATCTTCGTCAATGTCGCCCGCGGCGCGTTGGCAGACGAGGCTGCGCTGACCAAGTGGCTGCAAAACGGCGGCCGCGCAGTGCTGGATGTTTTTGAGGAAGAACCCCTGCCGGGAAGCAGCTCGCTGTGGGATATGGAAAACGTGCTCCTGACCCCGCATAACAGCTTTGTGGGAGAGGGAAATCAGGCACGGCTGTGGGAGACGATTAGCAAATCGCTGGTAGGAGACAGAGTATGAAAGTGTTACTTGTTGCCACCGTACAATCGCATATCTGCCAGTTCCACAAGCCGCTTGTTGCTATGCTGCACGAGCACGGCTGTGAAGTCCATGTGGCAGCGCGGAACAACCTTGCCGAGAAGAATGGCCTGAAGCTGGACTTTGTGGAGCGGGTCTTTGATGTGCCGTTCCAGCGGTCGCCGTTTTCGCCGAAGAATCTCGGAGCCTACAAGCAGCTCAAAAAGATCATTGACGAGGGCAGCTACGACGTTATCCACTGCAATACGCCGGTCGGCGGAGTGCTGGGGCGGCTGGCCGCACGAAAGGCGCGCAAGCACGGCACGAAGGTGTTCTATACCGCTCACGGCTTCCATTTCTACAAGGGCGCACCAAAGAAAAACTGGCTCATCTGGTATCCGGTAGAGAAGTTCATGTGCCGCTATACGGACAAGCTCATTACCATCACCCAGGAGGACTATGACCTCGCCTCAGCAAAGTTTCCAACGCAGGTGGAGCGTATTCACGGTGTCGGCGCAAATTCTGCGAAGTATCGTAAGCTGTCCGAAGCGGAATGTTTGGAGCTGCGTCATGAGCTCGGCTATGCAGATGATGACAAGCTGCTGCTCTGTACCGGCGAATTGCTGCCGAATAAGAACCAGATCACGGCGATTCGCGTGATGAAAGCTCTGATAGATCAGCAGCCGAAGGCAAAGCTGCTGCTGGCGGGAAACGGCCCGACACTGCCGGAATTTCAGGCAGAGGCTGCCGCGCTCGGCTTACAGAATTACGTGGAGTTTCTCGGTTACCGCACAGATTTGGAGCGGTATGCCAATATTGCAGATGTGATCGTGTCTTGCAGTTACCGCGAGGGGCTGCCGATGAACATTGTGGAAGGCATGCTGCTGAGCAAGCCTGTGGCGGCATCCTATAACCGCGGGCACCGCGAACTGATCGTGCCGGACGTGACCGGCTATATGGTGCCCCCAGCGGATGTCGATGCCTTTGCAGAGAAGATTTTGCTGCTCTTGAACGATCCTGTGCTGGCAGACCGCATGGGACATGCCGGATACGAAAAAGCACGAAAATATACAGATAAAAGTGTTGGTGTAGAGCTGAAAGCCATATATTTCTGAGGAGGAAAAAACTATGTTTGCCCCGGATATTTCCGTTATTGTTCCTGTTTACAATACTGAATCATATTTAAAAAAATGCATTGAGAGTATTATAAACCAGACATTTCGGAATATAGAAATAATTTTGGTTGATGATGGAAGTACAGACACTTCTGCTGAGATTTTGGCGGATTATGCTTTGAGGGATAATAGAATCATTGTAATCCACCAAGAGAATCAAGGACTTTCCGCGGCAAGAAATGCCGGTATGCGAAGCGCAAAAGGCGAATATATCATGTTTGTAGATAGTGACGACTGGATAGATGCAAACACATGCGAAAAAGCAATAAGTGCTGCTAGGACTTCTTTTGCGGACATTGTGATGTGGACATATGTACGCGAATATCAATCAAGTAGCAGAATAACGGAAATGTTTGACATGAAGAGCCTTACTTGGAGTGGAGCAAAAAAAAATGTTGTGTTTTGTCAGTTGATGGGGCCGCATGGAGCTAAAATAACTCATCCAGAAAGAATTGACAATCTGTCCGTGGTATGGAACAAACTATATAAAAAGAATAAGGTAATTCGTGAGGAGTTTGTAGATACAAAACTGATAGGTACAGAGGATTTCCTTTTTAATGTCTACGCATTCTATTATGCTGATGTTATCACCTTTATTCCAGAAGTGTTATACCATTATAGGTATGGAAACCCACATTCATTGACACGAGGCTATCCAAAGGACTTTAAGAGAAAGTGGGTCAACCTATTTGAACGAGTAAGTAATTTTGTGGAACAGTGTGCTCTTGATGATGATTTTCGAGCTGCGCTAAGGAACCGAATTTGCTTGAGCTATATCGGCTTGTCTATGCGTGTCATTTCAGCAAGTGATTTAACTGAAAAAGAAAAGAAAAAAGAGTTACAAGCGATTCGTGAACTTTCGACTTATAACAGAGCGTTTAGTGGCTGGAAATTGCAACAATTTCCAATTCATTGGCAAGTTTATTTCTTCTTTGTAAAATATCACCTGTATCTCCTTCTTTATTACTTGTGCAGAATAATGTATACGATGCGGTGTAAAAGAATGTTGGTGGTCACTAAGTGAAGTACTCAATTATTATTCCTGTTTACAATGCCGAGGGGACGCTGCGGCGTTGCCTGGATAGCCTTGTAGGACAGCAGTTTTCGAATTATGAGCTGCTGCTCATCAATGACGGCTCCACCGATGGCAGCGATGCTATCTGTCGTGAGTACGCCAGTACATATTCTTGTGTTCGGTATTTTGCAAAAGAAAATGGCGGTGTGTCTTCAGCGCGAAACCTGGGACTTGAGCAAGCGGAAGGTGAATATATCCTGTTTGCGGACAGCGATGACTATGTGTCGGAAGATTACTTTGCCGCGATTGATCAAGCTCTGACTCAGTCCCGTCCTGACCTTTTGCTGTTTGGATACCGCAACTTCGGCGGCTTGTCCACAGAATGGGATACGGGCGAGTTTTATGAAGATGCAGAGACCGGCGTTGCAGAACGGGCCGCTTCCGCCGTGCGGCAGTATCTCTTCAGCTCACTTTGGAGCAAGGCGTTCAAAAGGCAGATTATCGAACGCGGCAATATTCGTTTTGCAGACGATTTGGCAATAGGAGAGGACTTAGCATTTATTTTCAGCTATGCCATGCACATTCGCTCGATCGCGTCCATAAGCGATAAACTGTACAACGTGGATGTCAGCTACGGGAACTCCCTATCCCGCAAGACCCGCTCCTATCTGACGGAGCAGCTGATGGAAGTCAACCGCCGGATGTATGCTGCCTATCGTGTTACAGAGCATTCGCCGGAGGCGGCGCGATATTATGAGGCGGCGCTGTCCTGGATGACCTACCGCAGCGTCTATTCCAGCTGCAAGGAGCTGCTGAAGTTTGACTATTCGGCCAAACAGCGGCAGCGAGAAATACGGAGAATCTGTGAACTATACCACACCGAGCATGTGAAACCTGTCGGCTGGAAATGTCGGATCATTGCCCTGCCGGTGCAACTGAGATGGAGCCGGGTAATAGACTGGCTGATATGCTATAAGAACAAATAGAGGGGAATATACGTATGCGCCCTATCAAAGTACTGATTATTACCGGTGCAATGGACGTCGGCGGAATAGAGAACCAGCTAATGCACCTTCTCCGCAACGCGGACAAAACCCGATTCCAAATTGACTTTACCACAACTATGAGCCACCCCTTCTATCAGGATGAGATCGAGGCACTGGGCGGAAAATGTATCCGCATTCCAGCAACGGAGGGGCGACATTTTCTCCGCCAGTGCAAGGCCCTCTACCACGTTATGAAGGACGGGCAATATGACATTGTCCACTCCCACGAGCTATTTCACAGCGGCATGGTGCTGTTGACAGCCAAAATAGCGGGTGTGAAGCACCGCTTTGTTCATGCGCACAACTGGTCAGATGACGACGGAACCGGTAGACAGTCTGCTGTGCGAAAGCTGTATAACGCTGTCATGCGTCACTGGATTTTGCATTACGGGACGGATTTTTGCGCCTGCTCAACGCTTGCCGGGCGCTTCCTGTACGGTGAGAAGAAAACGCACGAGCCAAACTATCATCTAATTTTTAATTCTGTAGATACGAGCAAGTTCATCAACCATTATGGCAAAAAAGAATCCGGGGAATTCTGTGAGGATGGATGGATAAACGTCATTCAAATCGGTCGTTTTTCTGCCGTGAAAAATCAGCTTTTTACCACGGAGATCGCAGGAGAATTAAAACGACGCGGCAAAAAAATACGGATCCTCTGCGCCGGAAACAATGGGAATGAGTACGAGCAGCGAGTGCGGACAGCAATACAGAGATATGGCATCGAGGAGCATATGATGCTGCTTGGCGTGCGAAAGGACATAGATGTAATCGCGCATAAGTCGGCGGCATTTCTGCTGCCGTCTCTGTATGAGGGGATGCCGCTGGTGATGATTGAGGCGCAGGCGGCTGGACTGCCTTGCGTGACGGCGGATACATACTCCCACGAGGTGGATTTCGGGATTGGATATGTGCAGTGGCTACGGTTGGAGCAGAGTGCGGCAGAATGGGCAGATGCGGTTGAAAAGGCCGCGGGCATGGGCCGCGCAGATAAAAATGCCGTTGTAAATGCTGTGGAGAAGTACGGTTTCGATTCGCGGGTATTTGCGAGCCGTTTGTGTGATCTATATGAGCAGGCAATGGAGAGAAAGTGAGATTTTGGGATGAAAGAAACCTTTGGAGAAAGAGGATTTGTAACGATTGCTACCGGTCATGAGCGGTATTATGCTCTGGCAAGAAATCTCCTGCACTCATACCGCTGCTCTGCGGAAATGCCTGTTCCGTTTGCAATCATAGCTGACAGAGAAAACGAATATACCGCAGAATTTAATCATGTGATTCTCATTTCCGATGCGTCCAACAGCTACAACGACAAGCTGAAGCTTTTCCGGGAGTTGCCCTATGAAGAGACGATTTTCATCGATGCGGACAGTCTGGCGTACGGGGATTTAAATACCTGGTGGGATATTTTCCGGAATGCCGGAGATTTCTCACTATTTGGCTATGCCTGGCGTGATTTGAATTGCGGGAGAGGCTGGTTTATTCCCGCTGGAATGAAGGAGTATCAGAAAGACATTTCCTTTATTCCTGATTTTAATGGCGGTGTTTACTATATGCGGAATACACGAGCTTGTGAGCAGGTTTTCAACATTGCAAATCACTGCGCGGAACATTATCACGACTATCGCTTCAATGATTTTGTTGATCCGGCAGATGAGCCTGTGCTCGCTCTTGGTATGGCAGTGTGCGGCTTTGAGCCAATCGATATGCTGGGAGAACTGGTTTTTGCCCCACCAAAGAAAAAACTGGACGCAGATATTTCCGTTCCCCGTGCAGTTTTTCATCCGTCTGCGGACAAGAGCTACCCTGTGCGGCTGATTCATTTCAGCAATTACCGCACACAGTTGTCTTTTTACCGCAACGAAGTGATTAAACTGGAGAATGATTTGGGACAAAGCAACGTCGATTATATCCATAAGAATCCCAGATGCCTTGCTCTTTTACTTCGAATCAGTGATGTGAGACCGTTCTACAGGCGAGTTGTCCGGAAAGTAAAGAGGGTCTTGCATATATGATTAACATTCTTTTCTTCATCGAATCTCTCTCTGGTGGCGGAGCGGAAAAGGTCCTGCGCAATCTGGTGAATGCGATGGATCAGACGAAGTTCTGCATCACTGTACAGACGCTGTATCCGGATGATGCGGGAAAATATCTCGCGCCGGGAATCCGTTACAGGTATTGCTATCCGGCGAAGAATCTCATCAACGAGCTTCGGATGCGCGCCGAAGCGGCGGCCGGACTGACCTATCCGCTGCACATTAGGGATGATTACGATATCGAGGTTGCCTATCTTGAGAGCGGCTCTACCAAAATCATGGCAGGCTCCACCAACCGACGGGCGCTGAAGTTGGCATGGGTGCATTCTGATCTGCAAAACTGGGCAAATCCGGATGACTTCGCAGCAGCGACAAAAAAGTATTACGCACGCTATGATCTTGCCGTATGTGTTTCTGAAAATGTCCGAAAAAGCTTTGAAAAGCTATATGGCGATACGGTTCCGGCAGTCACGGTGTACAACACGATAGATGACGGCGAGATACTGAGAAAATCTGCTGAGACGCTGTCGCCGGATGTATCCAAGCGAAAGTTGACCATTGCTGCCGTAGGCAGATTATCTGCGCCGAAGCATTTTATCCGCGCGCTGACTGCACACAAGCGCATGCTGGAGGATGGCCTTGACCATGACCTTTGGATTGTCGGCGATGGCGAAGAACGTTCTCTACTGGAAGCGTATATTCATGAGAACCATTTGGAAGCGTCGGCAAAACTGCTGGGGTTCCGTGAGAATCCGTATAACCTGATGTATGCAGCCGACATTTTGGTATGCTCGTCTATATTTGAAGGCTTCAGCACCTTCGTTACGGAAGGCTTGATTTTGGGAAAGCCCATCGTCACCACTGACGTTTCTGGCATGCATGAACTGCTGGGTGACAGCGAATATGGGCTTATCACTGCGAATGATGATGAAGCATTCTATGAAGGCGTCAAGCGGATGCTTACCGAGCCAGAGCTGCTGGAGTACTATGAGGAGCAAGCTAAGATTCGTGGTAGAGACTTCAAATGTGAGAAATTGGCGAAGGATACGGAAGCGTTTTTTGAGAGAGAACTACGGAAGAAACGGGGAAAGTAAATGGGCGTAAGGGTCTATTACTATATGGTCGCAGCGGTGCTGGGCTTTGGCGTCTTGCTCCCGCAGCATGGCAGACAAAAGAAAGCATATATCGCGCTCATGGCTGTTCTACACGCTTTTGTCTGCGGCTGGAGATATATGTACTTGACGGGTGATCTGCGGAAATACGCCTGGGGCTACTATACTATTGCGGAATCTGGCTGGTTTAGCGAAGAAGTTTTTCAAGGAGGACGCAATTTTGGCTTTTTCTGGCTGCAAAAGTTGTTTTCTTCGCTGACGAACGGCGATTTCCAGATTTTTCTCATTTTTATCGCAATTGTGACAGAGATTGCCGTTGCAATTATCATATACCGCTATTCTCCGGCTCCCTGGCTGAGTTATCTGCTTTGGAATTGCTTTGGCTTCTATCTATTTGGATTCAGTGCAATTAAGCAGGCATTAGCCATGGGTTTGTTGATGTTTGCGTTTACCGGCATCATGGAGGAACGTCCGAGAAAATTTTTCCTTTGGACGGTGCTGGCAGGGTGTATTCATACGCCTGCATTTGTTTTCCTGCCGGCTTACTGGTTTGCTAAAAGTAAGTTAAGTATGCACAAACTGCTGATCTATATTGCGAGCGCTGGACTTATTTTCTTGTTCCGCACACAAATCGTTACTTTTGTCAGCGAATTTTATTATGAAGAAGCCTCCTATATGGTCAACGACCGACTTGGTGGCCGATTTATAATGATCGTTGCTCTCCTAATTGCAGGAGTTGCGCTTCGGGGCTTCTCAGGTAAGAACTTCTCAAAGCTGTTTAACCTAATAGTTATTGCCGCAATATTGCAGATGTTCTCTGGATTCGACAATGTGTTCACACGCCTGACAGACTACTACTTTCAGTTTCTGGTTCTTTACTTGCCTATGATGTTTTACCCAGAATGCGATGAAAGACTGAATAACGGCTATCAAATCAGACACTTAGCATTGACACATCAGCAGCGCAGCGCAGCAATACTCTGCGTGGTTCTGCTTGCTGGGGTGTACTACTATACGACAAACTTGAATATCACAATTACCAATGCGATTGACGATTACCTGAACTATCGTTTCAGTTGGGAGGTGCCAGTGAAATGATATTCAGTGTTGTTATTCCCTGCTATAACTGTGTGAAAACGCTGGAGGCCACAGTGAACAGTGTTCGAGCCTGCGGCCTGACAGACTACGAAATTCTGCTCGTCGATGACGGCTCTTCGGATGGCACAGCAAAACTATGCGACACGCTGTGTGTCCGATATCCGGAACTTCGGTGTGTCCATCAGAAAAATGCAGGTGTTTCCGCTGCACGCAATCGTGGCATTAACGAGGCGCAGGGAGAGTATCTCTGGTTTGTGGATGCAGATGACACGGTAGATGACGGAGCACTGTCTCGCGCGGCGGATACGATTGCCCGGCAACAACCGGATATGCTGCTGTTTGGCATGAGCTTTGACTATTACCATCATGGTAAATTGTACCGAAGGGACGAGCTGATTCCACCTTGTGCAGGGAGCCTGTCATTGGAACAGCTAAAGGAGAGCTTTCAGGAGTTCTATAATTGTAACGCGTTGACGCCCGTCTGGAATAAACTCTATCGGCGAAAACTCCTGTTGAATTCCGGCGTGCGCTTCCACGAAGATATGATTCTGATGGAGGACTTTCTGTTTGTGCTGGAGCTGCTGCCGTATTGCAAGAACATTTACTCTTTGCCGGAGGCAATTTACCGCTATCGTCAGGCAGAGGATGAAAAGGGTGCCTATCGACGATTGCAGAGAATTTCTGATTTGGCCGGGTATATGCAGCCGTTTGAAGCTGGTTTGGACACACTCGGTATTTCCGCGCAAGAAGCCGAGAACCTCTACGAAATGCTATTGTGGCAAAAACTCTATTATGCGCCGCTGTGTCAAATTCGCAGGGTTCTTGCGGAGCAAAAACAAAGTAAATACGCTTTTTTAGAGATGGGAAGCCCGTTGGGAATCTATCTTTGCAATCGAAAAACGCAACTGCGGCATAGAATTGCCGTCGCTGTCAAAAGTAGCTGCCTGTATCAAAAACATAAAACATGAGGTGAGGCTAGCGCAATGATCAGGCGTTTGACATACATTGATACTACACGTGCGATTTTGATCACGTTGGTGGTACTGGGGCATGTTTTGAACTACGCCAATCCGCAGTACAATATCATCCCGTACACCCTAGCGCAGGAATTTATAAACGCCTTTCACATGCCTGCGTTCTTCCTGCTGTCCGGACTGCTGACCGACGGCGAAAAGTGGCGCAGCCGCCCTATAGGCGCGTATTTTGTCCATAAGGCAAGAACACTTCTGATTCCGTACCTGTTTTTTGAGTGCCTTGCTCTCCTCTACAAGCATTTCGTACTGCATTCTGTTTCTTTTGCAGAGGGGCTCCGTCTGATGCTGACCATGCGCTGCAATGTTAGTGCGGACTGGTTTTTGCCAGCGATGTTTCTGGCGTGTGTACTTTACTATCTGTACATTCGCTTCCCGCGCAAGATCGCGTGGGGCGTGGGAGGTACGGTGCTGCTACTGGGGCTTCGGTTTTTGATGTCCACAAGGGGGGGACATTTGCAAGCGCTATTGTTCCGCGGTATTTTGGGCTTTGTCTTCATGCTGGCCGGAAATCTGTTGAAAAAGCCGCTGACGGAATTTAAATGGTGGAGAATTGTCATTGCTTTTCTGATAACGATGGTCACATCGGCAATTTACCTGAAATTCCCGCTGGGAAATAGCTTTTATGATGCTGTTTTGCGTACGCCGGTGCTGTATCTTATCAGCGGCGTGTGCGGACTGTATTTTGTGATGGGCATTGCCCGGTTGATCTCCTGGAAATGGCCAACAAAGATTGGCGAAAACGCGCTGACCATCATGGGAACGCACCAGCTCGTGCTGTATACCGTTCCGGGAAACAGCAACCCGCTTTGGGTGCTCGGCGTGACCTGCCTGATCATCGCCGTAGAAGCGGTTCTGATTCTCGCTGTGAACCACGTTTGCCCAGTGCTGGTTGGGAAAAGAAGAAAGGAGCTTTCTGATGCCCGAAACGAAACGGCAAACCGAGTTTGATGTTTTGCGGCTGCTGGCAATACTTGCTGTTATCGCCATGCACGCAGGTGGAAACGCATATTTGAGCAGCAATTTTGACCCCCGGCAGCATTCAATGTTTGTTGCGGCTATCGTGTGGTGCGTTCCGGTGTTTTTCCTGATTTCAGGGCGATTTTTCCTTGACCCTCAAAGACATGTTACGATTAAAAAGATATGGAATAAACATATACGCCGCATCATTGTGGTGTTTGTTGCTTGGTCAAGTATATATGCTCTATATTACATAAAAAGTGGCGCCTATGATGGGCTCAACATTTGGGGCATATTCACGCAATGGATAGAAGGACCCTATCATTTTTGGTATCTGTATGCGATTATTGGCTTATATGCGTTTACGCCACTACTTAGAAAAATTACAGAAAATGAGAAAGTAATGTTGTATTTTCTTGCACTGTATGCTGTAGCCAACATTATCGGGGAATATCTTGTTTACCTTCCTAAATTGAGCAGTATCTTTTGTGGGATATACGATAAACTTCTGCTTGGCAACGTCGCAGGATATATTGGATATTATGTGCTTGGCTACTGCGTTTTTCACTATAGGAGTGCAATAGGCCGAAGAATCGAACTGGCAATCTATATCATAGGAGCAATTTGCCTTGTAGCAACAATTCTGCTTGAAGGGCAAATTTCACCGGAGCTTCAGGAAGCAGATTTTGTCAAACAATACCTGAAGCCCAATGTCATTCTGTTTTCAACGGCTATCTATGTATTCTTTGTGAAACGAGTGTCTCAAATTAACTTTTCAGAAAAAGCAGCAAAAGCCTGGGGAAAGCTGACGGAGCTGAGTTTCGGCGTTTACATACTGCATGCGCTTGTAAACGAAATGCTGGCGCTCATTCCTATTGCACAGCCTGTTGCGCATCCATATATCATATTGTTTGCACTCATGGCGGCAATTTATCTTCTCAGCCTTGTACTGACTTGGCTTATCCGGAAAATCCCATTTGTCGGGGAAAAGATTACTTGAGGTGCGAATATGGACATCGACTTTGTCGTTCTGTGGGTGGACGGGAGTGACCCCGTCTGGCAGGCAGAAAAAGCAAAATATCAAGGCAAAACGTTGGACGATAGCAATGCGCCGAACCGTTTTCGTGACTGGGGGCTGATGCCCTACTGGTTTCGCGCAGTGGAGAAATTTGCGCCGTGGGTGCGGAAAATCCACTTTGTCACCTGCGGGCATGTTCCGGCGTTTCTTAATCTGGCGCATCCGAAGTTGCACCATGTGAAGCATGAGGGTTTTCTCCCGCCGGAGGTACTGCCGACCTTCAGCTCTCATGCCATTGAGATGAACCTACACCGCATTCCGGGGCTGGCGGAGCATTTTGTATACTTCAACGACGATATGTTTTTGATTCGCTCGGTTCCGGAGACTGCGTTTTTCCGAGATGGACTGCCATGCACCTATGGCGGAGAATATCCCATTGAGTTGGTGGGCGAGATCGGTATCTGGCAGCACGCGGCGGTGAATGATCTCGGTGTGATCAACGCGCACTTCAACAAGCGCACGCAGGTAAAGAAATACGGCGGAAAATATGCCAATCGCGCCTACCGCTGGCAGGACAACCTTCGCACCAAGGCGGTGGAAAAGCTGTTTCCCAACTATTTCACCGGCTTTAAAAACCTGCATGCCCCAGCGGCGTATACAAAGAGCGCCTTTGCCGCCGTCTGGGACGCGGAACCAGAACTGCTGGCGCGGACAACCTCGCACCGCTTCCGCAGTGCAGAGGATCTGAATCAGTGGGTGTGCCTGTGGTGGCAGGTAGCCAGCGGACAGTTTGCACCATTCAACACGGATAATGTTGTGTCCTGCGCTGACGGGGACACCGTGGACGAGCTGTGCCGGATCATTCGGGAGCAGTGCCACGACATGCTTTGCATCAACGACCCGGAGAAGCCAGTGGATTTTGAGGTACTGTCGGCGCAGCTGCGCGGCGCATTCGAGATGATCCTGCCGGAGAAGAGCGAGTTTGAGAGATGAAAAAGAAGCTCATTTTTATTACCGAAGCGCTGTGGATTGGCGGAATAGAGACAGCACTGGTGAATCTTCTGAACCGGCTCGATTACGACCGGTACAACGTGACTTGCCTGATCCTGCGGGATTGTCAGGAAATGGCGTACCGCATCACACCGCAAAGCCGCCTGATTGTCTCCGACCGACAGCATGCGGTGACATTTCGAGAAGGCTACCGTTATAAACGGATGTACAACCTCATGGAGGAGCCACTGTGCGCTTCAAAGCTCCGCCGCCTGATCTGGCGCATCCTGTGTCTTGTACTGCGTGCGCCGGAAGCAAGGCGGTATGCTGCCTATGTAAAGAAGCAGTTGGGCGGAGAGCATTTTGATACGGCGGTAATCTACAGCGATCGGTCAGCGGAGACTGCTGTCCGAGCAGTTTCCGCTGACCACTTCCTGATGTTTTATCATCACGGCGCGATGCGGAAGGAATATCATGACGAGCTGGGGTACCGCCAGGCGGAAAAGGTAATTGCTGTCTCAGAAGCGTTGGCGGAGAAGCTAAAGGCGTATCGTCCGCGTTACGCCGGAAAAATCATTGCGGTAAACAATCTGATTGACGTGTCAGGTGTGCGGACAAAGAGCGTGGCAATGCCGGATATAGTTTTTCCAAAGGATTGCTTCAACATTGTTTCCTGCGGGCGGCTCGCGCCCGCCAAAGGCATGGATCTTGCCATTGCTGCCTGCGCAAAGCTGGTGCAGGATGGCCTGGCCGATATCCACTGGTGGATTGTCGGCGGCGGGCCGGAGGAAGCTTCCTTGCGGGCGCAGCTCCGTGCGCTTAGAATGGATCGATATGTGACACTGCTGGGAATGCAGGACAATCCCTATCCCTATATCCGACAAGCAGATTTGTATGTGCAGCCCAGCCGGTTTGAAGGCCACTGCGTCACGGTGTTAGAAGCGCGGCTGCTGGCTGTGCCCATTCTGGCAACACAAAATGCTGCCAAAGAACAACTCGAAGATGGAAAAACGGGCCGACTCTGCAAGCTAGATGCGGCGTCGATTGCCGACGCGGCAGCCGAGCTTTATCGCACGCCTGATCTGCGTCAGGCTCTCCGCGAGGCGCTGCGCCGCCACGATTTTGAGCATGACAATGCCCTTATTCTGCAAAAACTGTATGCCCTGCTGTAGCAGAAGGAGACACTATGGAAAAGCAAACATTTACCACAGTCATCAAGCCCAAAAGCGGCTGGTTTGACCTGCACTTAAAAGAGGTGTTCGCTTATCGCGACTTGATTTTCCTCTTTGTTAAGCGCAACTTTGTGTCAAAATATAAGCAGACAATCCTAGGCCCGGCATGGGCAATCATTCAACCGCTGCTAACGACGGTGGTGTTTACGCTGGTGTTCGGCAATATCGCGGGGCTGTCACCGGACGGTGTGCCGCCGTTTATCTTCTACCTTGCCGGTACTGTGCTGTGGACCTATTTTTCCGGCTGCCTGACGCAAACAGCGAATACGTTTGTCGCCAACAGCGCGACGATGGGAAAAGTCTATTTCCCGCGTCTTGTTATGCCGATTTCCACGGTGTTTTCGGAACTCATCAGCTTTGCCATTCAGTATGGCTTTCTGCTGATCTTTCTGGTTTATTACACCGTCACAAAGCAGGGTGTGCATCCGAATCTCTGGATGCTCATGACCCCGCTCATCATCTTGCAGTTGGCGATGCTAAGCCTTGGCTGCGGTATCATCATTTCCGCACTGACTACGAAATACCGCGACCTTGCCATGCTGGTTGGCTTCGGCGTACAGCTATGGATGTATGGCTCACCAATTGCCTATGATATGTTCCGGTTTGGTGCCTTTGCACCTGGCGGAAAATGGCATGCGCTTTATATGTGCAACCCGATTTCCCCCATCGTTAACCTGTTCCGCTATGCCTATTTAGGTACAGGCGCGATGGAGTGGAGCTATTATCTCATCGGCTGGGGCACCACCATGGTATTCCTGTTTCTTGGTGTAGTGCTGTTCAGCCGCGTGGAAAAAACGTTTATGGATACAGTCTGAGGAAGTAAAATGGACGAAATTGCAATCAAAATCGAACATGTCTCCAAAGAATACCGCCTTGGTGCAATCGGCGGCGGTACGCTGCGCGGCGATCTTCAAAGCTGGATGGCCCGCCTGAAGGGCAAAGAAGACCCCAACAGCAAGATCGGCTCCGACGCAGCAACGCACATGGGTGAGAAATTCCTTGCACTGGACGATGTATCCTTCGAGGTAAAGAAGGGCGAGGCACTGGGCATCATTGGCCATAACGGTGCCGGTAAGTCCACGCTTCTGAAGCTTCTATCCCGCGTCACTGCGGCGACCAAGGGGACGATCAGCTATAACGGCCGCGTTGCCTCTATGCTGGAGGTTGGTACGGGCTTTCATCCGGAACTGACGGGACGAGAGAATGTCTATATGAATGGCGCGATTCTCGGTATGACGAGGGCAGAGATCGACCGCAAATTCGACCAGATCGTTGAGTTTGCGGAGATGGAAAAGTTCATCGACACGCCGGTGAAGCGTTACTCCAGCGGCATGTATGTCAAACTGGCCTTCGCCGTTGCCGCACATCTCGATAGTGAGATCATGGTCATGGATGAGGTTCTCGCCGTGGGAGACATGAAGTTCCAGCAGAAGTGCCTCGGCAAAATGGGCGATGCCGCTAATTCTGAGGGCCGCACGGTCCTCTATGTCAGCCATAATATGAACACCATCCGCCAGCTTTGCACAAGGTGCATCGTGTTGGATCACGGGAGGCTGATCTTCGGCGGGGATGTGGAGAGGGCAATTGAAATATATGAGGATGTCAAATCTGATAATCTTTCGTTTATTGACTATTCCGCCTATGAGCGTCCACATTGGCTTGTGACCGATAGCATTCGGCTACAGATAGCGGAATACTGCAATTACCAAGGCAACCGTTGCACGGACTGCAATTTCAAAAACAATTATTTAATTATCAAGATAGTTACAAGACGCAAAAAATGCTTGAACAATGTCGGGTTTAGAATGGAAATCAAAACAATAGCAGGAACGATTGTGGGCACAACAATACTTAAAGAGCTGCCTATTGATAATAATTTGGAGTTGCAAAGCTTTGTCCTCAAATTTGATATTAGCAATTTGTTGCCAGGAGACTATTCTTCAAATTTTGTGCTTTTTTCAAGAAATGAATTTGGTACATGTCAAAACATGGATTGGGTGACGGGCCTTGGATTTAAAAAAATAGCTTCCGAAAGGCCTGATATTGATTGGGATTATGCTCACTGGGGGAGTGTTCAGTTAAACAACCCTGAAATACTACAGATATAGGGCAGGTAGTAATTATGACCCACGGCTTTATCACCATCGCCACGGGCGATGCGCAATATTACAAAATAGCGGTGAATCTACTGCACTCGTACCGCTGGTTTTCCAAGGCGCCGGTTCCGTTTGCTATTTTGGCGGATCAGGAAAACGAATATACGGCGGAGTTTGACGATGTGCGACTTTTCCCGGGAGCGCACCGCAATTATCTGGACAAGCTGGAGATGTTCGCACTTTTGCCCTATGATGTAAATATTTTCATTGATGCAGACTGTCTGGCTTACGGCGACCTGAACTGGCTATTCGACCTGTTTCAGAACGCGGACGACTTTTCCTGCTTTGGCCGCGTCCTTCCGTTGGATGATATGACCGGCTGGTTTGAATATAAAAATCTGGGTGAGCTACAGGAAAAAGTCTCCTATGTGGTGGGTCTCCACGGTGGCATCTATTACATGCGGAAAACAAGTCAGTGCAGGGATGTGCTGAAAACGGCGCAGGAATTGGTTCCGCACTACACGAAGTATCGATTCAAAGGAAAATTTGCAACGCCGGGAGATGAACCGCTGGTTGCCCTTAGTATGGCTTTGAACGGATGCAGGCCGATTTCTCATGATTTGCGTGGAATTCTTTGCTATTGGGAGCATCTTGGCAAAATGCAACTGGATTTGCCCAAGGGCATTGCGCTGGCAAGGGATATTGGACTGAAAACCGATCTTCTGCACTGGGGAACGCGGTATACGAGAACGCCCCTCTACCGTAAACAGGTGAATGACCTGCATACGTTGGAGCGGGGTGGCTCCAGAATGGTGCTTTTCCTGCACACGGTGCAGTATGGCACGGCCGAGGCGCGTGACCGCGCAGTGCGCTTTGCCCAACGCGGCTGGAATAAGCTTGGTCGCATGCTTCATATCAAATGAAACGAAAAAAACACTTAGTAAAGATCACTGCCGCTACGGTAATCTGCCTCACCGTTTTTCTTGCGGTTCTTTTCGGCAACGCCCATATCAGCGCTGAATCCTATTCCGTTTCCTTGCAAAATCTCGGCGGTCCCGTCCGCATTGTTCTCCTCTCCGACCTTCACGGGAAATCTTTTGGCAGAGAAAACTCCCGCTTGATTGCAAAAATACAAGAGCAAACCCCGGACGCGATTTTTCTTGATGGCGATATGATCGACCGCAGTGCAGATCCAACGGATGTACAGGAACTGCTACGGCTGATAAAGAGACTGCATGAAATCGCACCGGTGTATTTTGCCCCTGGCAACCATGAACTGGAATATATGCAAACCGACACCTCACTCCTCACGCAGGTAGCGGAAGCCGGTGCCGTAGTCGTCAATGACAGCTATGCGGACGTGACGCTAGCCGGTCAGCCGCTGCGCATTGGCGGCACCATGGGACACGCCTTTTATTTTGGCCGCAGCGAGGAGGAGTTTTCTTCCTCACCGGAGTATCAGTTTCTCAAGGCATTTGAGGACACCGATGTGCCGAAAATCTGCCTTGCTCATATGCCGGACACGTTTATTTTCAACGGTGCATACAACTTGTGGAATGTCGATCTCATTCTCAGCGGGCATACCCACGGCGGGCTGATCAGGCTGCCCTTCATCGGCGGACTGTATGCTCCCATGCAGGGCTGGTTTCCGGAATACGACCAAGGATATTTCCGCCTTGGAGAACATATGCAGATGGTCATTACCTCCGGTCTCGCGGGCCACGGCATGATTCCGCGTATCAATAACCCGCCGGAGATCGTCGTGATCGACCTTGTGCCGGAAACCACCCAAGAAAGGTAACATTTATGTTAGATACTCAGTTCCCGCTCCTCCTACACAGCTTCGTACAGGATACCCCGCCGGAACCGGACGGGCTTTGGAATATCCCGCATCTGTGGCGGACGGCGGTAGAGCAGAATCTCCTGCCGGTTCTGGCGTATGAAAACAAACGCTGGAAGCTCTTTGACGACCCAAATGTCTGCCGCCAGCTCGATGGGCTGCTGTACGGCACGGTTGCAACGAATCTCAACCGCTGCGTGGACTTCGAGACCTTGTCGGCAAGCTTTACGGAGCATGGCATCGCCCATATGCCGGTGAAAGGCTATTATCTCCGCAAACTGTATCCTACACCGGAGCTGCGTACCTTTGGCGATATCGACCTGCTCATTCATCCAGAGGATCGGCAGAAGGTGCATAACCTGATGCTGTCGCTGGGCTATACCGTGAAGCAGGACTGGGAGCCGACGTATTCCTACATAAAAGATGCGGAATATTACGAAATTCACACCAATCTCATGGACGGTAATCTGGACGGCAGGACTGATTTGCAGGCATACTTTGATGCCGCGTGGGCGCATGCTGAACCGGATGACGGGCTTCGGTTCCGTCCGGAGGATGATTTTCACTTTATCTACACGGTCTGCCACCTGGCCAAGCACCTTTACGGCGGTGGTGCGGGACTGCGGATGTATCTGGATGTTGCGCTGTATATAAAGCACAAGGACGACAGCCTACATTGGCAAGCCATCGTGGGAGAGTTCACTACACTGCATCTGGTGGATTTCTTCCACATCGTGATGAACGCCTGCCGCGTATGGTTCGGAACGAAGACAATTTGCCCCTTACCAGAACCAGACACAGAAGCGTTGGACAGGCTGCTGTCTTACACACTGGATTCCGATCTGTTCGGGCATTCCCGCGATCATGCCGTCATCGAACTGCGCAACGAAAAGGACGAAGCTCCGTCGAGGAGCCGTGTCCTACGGAAGATGCTGTTTCCTCCGGCAGCGGAGATCGAATCGCGTTATACATTTCTGCGGAACCGCCACTGGCTCCTGCCGCTGGCATGGCTCGTGCGGCTGTTTGCCAATCTGCGCCTGATTCCGAGCCGGATTTGCCAGATGAAGCAGGTCACGAAAACGAATAAAGCCAGTGTAGAAACCTATGACGGATTTATGCGCCGGATCGGACTGTGATATTATGGATTAAATTCAGGCAAAAAAGAAAACGGGCGGAAAGGATTGCTCCCTTCCGCCCGCGGCTTACCGCTCCATGCCCACGGCCCGCTGCTTTTTCGCCTGCTGCACGGCCTTTTCGGCGCTGCGGCGGCGGTTGAAGATCAGCAGATCCCGCGTGTTCTCATAAAGATCGCCCTTGCCGGACTCGAACACGGCGACCATGTATTTCTTCGTCTTATACTTGGCGTAAATTTCCTTCAGCCCCTCCCGCAGGACGGGGTCAATTTTTTCTGCATTCGTCAGCCAGATTTCAACAAGCTTCTGATCGTCCCTGACGTTCATCTCCAAATAGAACCAGCCTCCTTTAACAACCTTAGTTTCCTCATCTTTCTTGCGGCTTATGCGCGGCCACCTGTTTTGCCGCCTGCAAAATCTCCGGCGGGATGCCGTCCACCATGCGGTGCAGCTCGTCCAGCTCCCGAAGTTTTTCGTTGATTTCCAGTTTTTTCAGGACGCTTTCCTTGGAGGCAGCGCCCAGTTGCTTTTCGAGCGCTGCGTTCTCGGCGGTCAGGGTCTTATAGGCTGCGTCGTGCTTCCTGAGCTTCGTCCGCAGAGCCTCCGCGCCGGGGATGTACTTGTCCAGCAGCGCTTTCAGCTCATCCAGCTTGTCCTTTTTGTTGAACGGATTCGTGTCGTTCAGAATCGCCATGATCTGATCCTTCATCCGGTGCAGATGTACAGCCTCCTTGAACAGCCGCGGCGGGATGTGGTCGCGCCCGGTCTGACTGGCACTCTCGCCGCGCTCCAGATCGGGATATTTTTTGACCATGTGCTCCCAGAACCTGTCCTGCCACTGCGTCAGCTTCTTCTTGTTGCCGACGATCTCCTTGGCGCTGAGCCGCCCGTCCGCTGTCAACGGGACGAAGCAAAGGTGCATATGGGGCGTTTTCTCGTCCATATGCACCACGGCGGAGATGATGGTTCTCGGGTCTTGATGCTCTTGGATAAAGCCCAGCGCCTCCTGAAAATAGGCTTTGATTTCGCCCTTTTTCTTGCCCTTAAAGAACTCCGGGCTGGCCGTCACCAGCGCCTCCACCACCCGCACGCTGTCGGAGCGAGTACGGCAGCCCACCTCGGCGATCTGCTTTTCCGCTTCGGCGCGGTATTTGCGCTGCGGCGTCACCAGATGAAAGTTCAGATGACTGCGGGACGTGTCCACATCGGGATTGCTGGCGTACTTTTCCTTGGTGCGTTCATTGTGGGACTCGATGTGCCCGATCTCCGGCCCTTTGTACTTGGCAAAGCGGAGAATGGCGTACTGTGCTTTCATCGACGCGCCCCTCGCTTCACCCACACGATGTCGCAGTCCAGCACGTCGGCCAGCTCCACGACTTCCTTGTAGCGGATGCTCTCCCTTTGCAGCTTGGCGGACAGATTGGAGACGCTGTCGCTCCAATCATGTTCCTCGGCCAAGCGGTCAACGACCTCCTGCATGGTAAAACCGGCGCGGACGATCTGCGCCTTGATCTCATTTCTGATGCTCATAAAAACCTCCAATTTTTCGTTATGAAAACAGCGAAGCGGGGTTCTATTTCCGAAAACCCGCTTCGCTGTTTGGCGTAATATCTTGTTTTCCCCAAATCCGCTGGAAGCGCGGCGGTCGATACCCGCTTCATAAGCGAGGGGTATCGACTTTCCGAAGCCGCGTGACTTCGCTCTAAACCGTGCAGACCCACGCGCATCCGTGAAGCCGGTGCGCGGTTCCGAGCAGCGCGGTTTCGCGAAATCCTTTCGCCACCGCGCGGATTTCTTTCCGGTTTTCATCTGTCTTGCAGATACCCCTTCCGTTTCAGCGCTGCCAGATCGGCGGCCACGTCCTCCTTCGCAGTTGAACTTGAAAACATCTATCCCATCCATCCGGGGTTTTGGGGATGCTTGGGATGGATGGGATGGTGTTTTCTGTGTTTGATCTCATAAAATAATAGGCGGTGTCACCAAAGCTTCGATGCCCCAGAAGCCGTTGACCCGCTTGCCGAGGGCGTTCTGGATGTGGTTGTCGTGCTCTAAGCCGAACTCGTCGGCGTGCTTTTTGAGCGTCATGCTCACCGTCCGCGCGGAGCGCGGCTTGTAGGCGTTGTCGCCGCACCAGAGGCAATAGATGGCGTACAGGTTGGCCGATGTCACGGCGCTGTCCGCTTTCAGGCGGATGTAGCCCTCCGAGCGCAGGAACAGCAGCACATTGTCGGCCTCGCGGCGCGCGTCCTCGCGGTTGGCTTTCGTCCGCGCGCTCTCCGTGAAGCGGAAGTTCTTCTCTTGCAGGCGGCGCAGACCCTCTAAGCACCAGAGGAAGATGCCCTCGATCTCGCCGCAGAACTTGTCCGCGAGAAAGGGGTCATCCTCCCGGTTTGGCGGCTTTTTCTTCACCGACAAAATGAGCTGGCGGCGGTAAAAGCCGTCCGAGTGGTCGTAGAGCGACTCCAGATCGCCGTTAGAAAAGGCAAGGAACCGGACATACATCTTGCCCTGATAGCTCTGCTCGCCCTTGCGCTCCAAGTCCATCGGCATTTCGGCGGTGATGAGGGACTTGAGATAGTGCGTGGATTGCAGCGCCTCCAGCTTCATATCGTCATCCACCATCAAAAGCTCGTGCTCCAGATCGGCGCGGGCGAAGGGGCTGCGCTCCACCTTGGCGATGCTGCCGTTTTTCAGGTTGCTGCCGAGCAGCTTCTGCATCACCACGCCGATGCGGCTCTTGCCCTCGCCGCCGTTGCCCTTGAGCAGCATCATCACCTGTCCGCGGTTCGTCGGAATCAGGCAGTAGCCGAGGTATTCCTGCAAGGTCAGGATGTCCTCCGGTTCCAGCAGGTCAGACAAAACCGCAGCCATGTCACCGGCTGCGGTGCGCTGGGGTCATATCGGATGGGAAGCCGGTTGCGGCAAAATTCTTTTTCCGTGCAGAACGCGCCGCTGAGAAACAGCGTGCCGTTTGCCACATGGATCCGATTCTCCTGAATGGGCAGCTCCGGCGTGTAGGCCTCCAGTCTGAGCGTTTCCAGCAGGCTTGTGGCGCGGCGGACGGTGCCGCTCGTAAAATGCGGGCGCAGCATCTCGTAGATCTGCTTGCGGATGCCCTCTTCGTCCGTGACGCGACCCTCCACGGTGAAAAAGCTGCCGTCCACGCAGACCATCGGGTGCGCCGATAGAAAGTCCTCGCAGAACAGGACTTCGTTGAAGTGCTTGTCCTGAATCCAGCGCGGCGGTTCATTTCGTTCCATGTGCTTCCTCCCTGATCTGCCGGTTCCGTGCCTCCATCCGCGCAAGGCGGTCGTCCTTCTGCAAGTCGGCCACCACCTCGGCGCGCTCCTGCGGCGTGCCGCAGGCCAGAATGTCCAGCATATTCCCGATGCGCTCGAGCATATGGCAGGCCTCCGCATAGCGCGGGTCGATGGCGTCCTCCGGCGATTGCGGGGCACAGTGCTCCTTCCAGTCCTGCAAGATGCGCAGGTAATCCCCCAGCACGCGGAAGCAGCGCCGTTCGGCTTCTGCCTGCGGTGCTCCCCGCTGTAGCCTTGCGAGAATGGACGGCTTCTGCCCGGTGATGCTAAAATCCGCCGCCAGCTTTTTCGCCGCGTCATAGCCGCTCAGGCTGAACAGCCTTGCCGCAAGGTCGATCACATCGCCATGCGCCCCGCAGCCGAAGCAGTAGAAGTAGTCCTCGTTCAGTTTCATGCTGGGTGTCCGGTCATCGTGAAATGGGCAGCAGACCATATTCCCTTGTTTGATCGGCAGCCCGTACCGCTCTGCCGCCATGCGCGGGATGACGGCAGCCTTCACGGTATCAAATAGGTTCATAGGCATTTTCTCCTTTCAGATTTTCTGACAATTTTTCCTTGTCACCTGAATATACGGAGAAATTGACGTAGACCTGTGAAATCTGGCACATGCTCAAGAAAACAAAAAAGCCCTCCTGAAATCTTGCAGAAATGCAAGCAGGAGGGCGAGTGGCAGAACGCGCTACGTTGTCATTTGCCTTGCCAATTTCATCATTTACGCAGAAATGATGAAATTGAGGTTGACGTGATGTTGTGGTATGGGTATACTATAATTATATTATCGAGGCGATTATGATAAAATTAAAACGCAAATGAGGAACTTGAATGAGAGCCTTTCACTTCAAAGCAGAATATCAAAAGCTCCTGACGCCAGAGGTCGTGGCGTATCTGACGCAGATCCACGAGTACAAGGGGCAGCAGAATCTTTTTATCGAGGCAAAAGCGGATGCGCTTTCCAGCCTGCTGGAGGTTGCGCGGATTCAGAGCACCGAAGCCTCCAACCGCATCGAGGGCATCATCACCACAGACGACCGCCTGAAAAAGATCGTCCGCGAAAAGACCATGCCCCAGACCCGCAGCGAGAAGGAGATTGCCGGATACCGCGATGTGCTTGCAACGATTCATGAAAGCCATGACTATATTCCGCCTAGGCCGTCCGTTATCTTGCAGCTTCATCGGGATCTGTACAAGTACAGCGATAAGTCCATCGGCGGCAGCTTCAAAAACTCGGATAATGTGATTGCCGAGGAATTGCCGGACGGCCGGAAGATCGTCCGGTTTGAGCCTGTCTCCGCGTGGGAAACGCCGGGAGCGATGGAGTCACTTTGCGACGCCTTCCAGACGGCCGCGCAGGACGCCGAGCTTGACCCGCTGCTGCTGATCCCCATCTTCATTCTGGACTTTCTCTGCATCCATCCCTTCAACGAAGGCAACGGCCGCATGAGCAGACTTCTGACACTGCTGCTTTTGTACCGATCCGGTTATCTTGTCGGTAAATATATCAGTATCGAAAAGCTGATCTCCGATACCAAGGAGACCTATTACGAGGCGTTGCAGGAAAGCTCCTGCAACTGGCACGAGGGGACGAACGATTATGCGCCTTTTGTCACCTATATGCTGGGCATTCTGGCGGCGGCATATCGAGATTTTGAAAGCCGAATCGAGCTGCTGACCACCAAGGGGCTTTCCAAGCCCGACCGGGTGCGCGAGATCATCAGGAACCACCTCGGCAAGATCACCAAGAGTGAGATCATGGCAAAATGCCCGGATATCAGCCAGATTACCGTCCAGCGCGCGCTGGCAGAGCTGCTGAAATCCGGCGAGATCATCAAGCTCAGCGGCGGGCGGTATACGGCGTATGTCTGGAATGGGGAGTAAGTAGAGATGAGAAAATCAGGAGCAGAAAGCCCATCAAGCCAATGATAGAGCCGTCATGCAGGTTTACGGTTTCTGGGGTAAACTCAACACAGAAACAGCCTGTGTGGCCGAATTGATGAGAATGTATCAACGGCTAACTGATTTATAAAGTCAAGGAGACAGATTGCGCAAGATGAGATGTTGAGGTGAGTGGTTTTGTCAGAGCGAAGTAATATTAAATTCTACGGGATACACGATATGAGTTCAGGGTACTACCTAAAGGAAACAGAAGCCGTATTTCAAAATTGGGATAACTATATTAGCAGCACTGACATCAACACAATGCTAGAACTTTATAACATTAAAAAGTTCTTTGATGTTGGAGCACGGCTGGACCACTGGGATGACGAACAGTATGGAGCTTACCATGAGAAAAGTCGATTAATTCCAAGAATCTTGGGTGTATTTTGCACTACGATATCAGATGATAACTTAATTCAGCTCTACCAATCTACGGACTGCAACTATTGGGATGACTTCTGGGAATTGATTTGCGTATACAAGGTATACCGGCGCATTTCACCGGCGATTCTCGAGAAACTCTTAGAAACTGGAGAACATATTGTTTGGCAGATTTTATATCAGAATGAGCTTTCGGCAGCCTTCGGAGAGGTGATTGCAAATCATTTGCTGCATAATAGTGGCACTGCACCGCACTTAGTTTCTCATTACCTGACGCTACATGGACGAGATGATCCATCGCTAAGCTTTCCAAGAGAGTTCACCCAGAGTATGCGCGACAAGGTGCTTGCGGAGTTTGTTAATCGTGATGATGCAAATATCAACACTTTGCAGTTGATAGCGCAAGCACAGAGCTCAGGCGTGTTCCCATTATCTGACAGGCTTCGCCGAGATGCTAAGAAGAAAATGAAAGCTCTTCAAGAAAAGTTGTTCGCGAATAGCCCGGGTATGACCTATGGCGCAAATGTAACTTTTAAGTCAATACCGAATGGCTCGGTCGAAATGTCATATGACCGAGGCGTAATTTCTTGCGCATATAGCAGAGAGTGGATTGAAGAAAATCAAGACTATCCGACATTGTTGAATAATTTCATCTATTTGTTTGAGTACGTGGATCGCTGCTTCCGTTGCAGTTTTGTTTCACTGAAAAATAAACTAGGAGTGTTTGAAAGAACTCTGGGTGCAAAGGGTAATAAAGAGTATGTAATAGGTATAGATTTTCGTTTAAAACAAAGCCTCAGTTCGCTTCAAATGGCTGCATATAGCCAAGAACTTCGCCGTCTAGGAATTCAAATTGAGAACATCTTCCAATGGTTTTTTGAAGAATATTTAAGAACCAATTTCGGAGCGAATGGCTTTACATATTTTCCGCCTTCTTCGGGAACATCGTTTGCTGAGAAGTGCAAACTCATGTGTAGCGCGATCGATGGCATTCTGAAACAATATCGCTTATATTGTGAAGACGGCTTTGTAGATCGGGAGTTGCTGGAGATGTCTTCCGGACATGTTGTTTTTAGCGAAATTCCAAGTATGATTAGGAATAAATACGCCTATGCTGCCTCGGAAACTGTGCAAAGTGAGATGTTTCTTCTGTTTTCGGACCAATCAATGATGAACTATACTGAGAAAACGCGCAGTAAATATCAGACATTGCCCGAATTGCTACTATCCGAAAAAATGAAGAAGGAAGATTTCCGAGACTACCAACGTAAGAGCTTAGACTGGTTGCTTGAACATTCTGATTTGGCTATCTCCGAAGATGGATATATAACGATTGAGGAAAAACGAGTTTCCGTTTTAAAAGATCTTTTCGTAAGCGAAGTTATTTGTCCAATTTATTATGGCAGCGAACTTCGTGAGCAGGTTGACATTCTTGCTGCATCGGGGGATTTACGCTACAAAGGCACACTGTTTTCCAGACCAGAACAGGACTATTTGAACTTTATGCTGAACAAAGCGGAATTCTCTAACGGCTTTGATTTGCGTAATAGATATATTCATGACACCTGTACGCTAAACGAAGAAATGCAGCAGCAGGATTATTTGGAGCTCCTAAAAATAATGGCGCTGATTATAATTAAAATCAATGAAGAATTTTGCAAAAAAACTAAAATAGGTACCGATTAACAGTAGTGAAGGCTACAAGAAGGTGATCCTTCGCATTTTTACCCCTCCCGAATCCCCACGGTCGCGCCCTCAACCTCCGTCACTATGTACAATCCAGCCCCCATCTTTTTGACAGATCCAGCATGGCGAAGCAGAATCTTTCCCACCGTGCCAATGTTATCTGTGACGGGTCGCCCTCGCGGATACGCAGGGGTACGGCGGATCTCCTTTGGGATGACGATCCGCCCGAGGTCGTCAATGCGTCTGACGATGCCGGTTGCTTTCATATATTGCTCCTCCACTTTATGCGTTCGAAATCACATTGCTATTGTCTGCAAACAATGGGGAATTATGCGAATAGAGGGCAACAAAGCGGACGGCAGTTTGCAAATTGCACATTGTGATCCACATATGCGCATAACAGGCTGCATTTATGAGGTAAGCAGACTTCACCGGTTGACATCATCAACATTTACGGATACAATAATTCTATCTAATTGCAAGCGAGACTATAGGAAATAGATGTATAAATCCGGCCAGCCTCAGCTACTGTCCCGTGCTTCGCATTGCCGCATAATTATCGTTCCACGTTCGATAACAATAATTTATGTTTCAATCAATCTATTCAAAGCCTTTGTCGAATATTATTCTGGCTATCGTTATAGCCATTGTCGCTTGGGGATATCTGCGCACAAAAGTTCAACTACGCAGATGGACGATGGCAAATTTTGTGTTGTTTTGTGCAGCTGTCATAGCCATCCTCTACGCCACCATTCTGAATCGCACACCCGGCAACTACGAACTCATCCTCACGCCCTTCGCCGCGCTTTCCGCTGCACGCCAGCAGCCGGAGCTCTACCGCGCGATGCTGATGAACGTCTTTCTCTTCTTCCCGTTGGGGCTGACGCTCTCGAATGCCCTGCCGCAGAAGTGGCACCGTTGGGGCAGAATCGCCTTCACGACACTCATCGGCTGCATCCTCAGCGCGGGAATCGAGTACGCCCAGTACCGCTGCGCGTTGGGGCTTGCGGAGACGGACGATGTGATCTGCAACACCTTGGGCGCGTTCCTCGGCGCAGCGTCGCTGCTTGCCGCTCACGCCATCGAAAAACACAAAGAAAGGGCTTGGCACACGAACATGACCCTGACCACCACCGAAACACAATTCCTGCATATCGCCAAAGCTGCCATCTCCGGTGGAGATTTGCCCGCCGAAAAGGTGGACTGGCCTGCCGTTTTCGCGCTGGCGGGGCAGCAGAAGCTGCTGCCGATCCTCTTCGAGGCCGTCCGCAAGATGCCTGCTGCCGAAGAGAACGTGGCTCTGTTTGCCGTAACCAAGCAACAGGTCATTGGGCAGGTGCTGAACCAGACTGTGCGCTCGGCAGAGTTTGCTGACCTTTATCGCAAGCTCCGCGCCGCAGGACTGCACCCCATCGTGGTCAAGGGGCAGCTTTGCAGCCGACTGTATCCGCTGAAGGATCACCGCATCAGCGCGGACGACGACCTCTACATTTCCGACGCGGAGTTTATGGCCTGCCATGAGCAGCTTCTTGCAAACGGTCTGACCACCGACACGCCTGTGGACGAGCTGGCAACGGCGGACGAGGTGTCCTACACAAAAAACGGCAGCCCGCTTTACATCGAGCTGCACCGGCACTTATTCGATTCTTCTGAGGACACCCACGACGAGCTGAACCATTTCTTCACCGACATCAATCCCGTCGAAACCGACGGCTTTCTCGCCATGCCGCCCCATGAGCATCTGTTGTACCTGCTTCTGCACGCCTACAAGCACTTCGTGCGCAGCGGCATCGGGCTGCGGCAGTTTTGCGACATCGGCTTGTGGGCGCGGGAGTATCACGCCGAAATCGACTGGCGGCGTCTGCACGACCAGTGTGTCAGCGTTCATGCGGCGACGTTTGCCGCGGCAGCGTTCCGCATTGCCAGAGACTATCTCGGCATTGACTTTGACTTGCCCATGCCTTGGGATGCTTCCATCGACGTAGAGCCGCTGCTGCACGACACCCTCTGCGGCGGCGTGTACGGCTCCAACGACCTAACGCGCCTCCATTCCTCCACCGTCACGCTGAACGCCGTAAAGGCCAGCCGCACCGGTGAAAAAAGCAGCGTTCTGAGCACGGTATTCCCCAAGCGGGAGTATCTGGAACGCCGCTACCCCTATCTCAAAAAACGTCCATATCTGCTGCCGGTCGCGTGGGTGCAGCGCATCGCGCATTACGCCAGTGAGAAGCAGGCTGGCACGGACAACAGCGCTTCCGGTTCCATCAAGCTGGGAAAAGAGCGGATCGAGCTGATGAAGCGGTATGGAATTATGGACTGATAAAAAGACATTGCGGGGCGCTGCAGCGCTCCGCAAACAATTCTATCCTTGCAGTTTTGAAAGGAATTTGGACAGGAAACTGTTGTCACACAGCTTGTATTTTTTCACACCTAATGATAAAATAGTTCTAAACGATCCGGATCGCATTTTGCTGCAGCCGGCAAGGAGGGAGTCCTGTGAAAAAGAGCAATACAGATACCTGCTGCCTGACTTTACCGTTAAAACTGGAAAAGTGGCAGGAGGACCGTCTTGCCAAGCGCTTTGAGATCGCGCGGCAGCTCTATAACACGCTGGTCCATGCAGAGCTGAAACGGCTTGCGCAGGTAAAGCAGACTGCCGAATATCGGGAGAATGAACGGAAAATACGGGCATTGGACTGGAATGATCCCGGTGATCAAGCCAAACTGAAAGGCCTATACAAAGAGCGGCGAAAAAGTTTAAAAACGGCCGGGTTTACGGATTATTCCTTTACTACAGATATGGGAAAATATTACAAGCACTTCCGTGACAACATCGGCTCGAGCGTTGCCGTTCATGGGATCGCACCGCAGGTCTGGGCGGCCTTTGATAAGCTCCTGTTCAAAAAGGGCGGCAAGAAGGTACATTACAAAAAGCCCGGTGAGGTAAATTCTGTGCAGGGCTACTCCAGAACGGGGAAAAGCGGCGGCACGGAGATCATGTTCCGCGGGCCCTACATCGAGTGGAAGGGCCTGAAGCTGCCGCTGAAGCTATCGCCGGACAATGCTTACGAGACCGATATGCTGCAGCGCAGAGTAAAGCTTGTCCGATTGGTCCGCCGGCCCGGAAAGCGCAGAGACCGCTGGTATGCCCAGCTCGTTCTGGAGGCGAAGCCTGCGATCAAGGCCGATCCCGTTACCGGAAAAGCGGTTCACCCTATCGGCAGCGGCCCCGTCGGGCTGGACATCGGGCCGCAAACACTGGCGTATTCCGCCGCCGGGGCGGCCGGACTCGTCGAACTGGCAGATCGGGTACAGAACATCGAGCAGGAAAAGCGCTGCCTGCAGCGAAAAATGGACCGGAGCAGAAGGGCAGCCAACCCGGATAACTATGCCGAGGACGGCACGATCCGGCGCGGTGTCAAGTTAACACATAATAAGTCCAAGCGATATCGGAGGAGCCAACAGGAACTGAAATATCTGCAGCACCGTCAGGCTGAAATACGAAAGCTCCAGCACATTCAACTGGCGAACCATTTGCTGTCCTTGGGTGATCATTTCTATGTGGAAAAAATGGAATGGTCTTCCCTGACGCACCGGGCAAAGAAGACCGTGATATCTGAAAAGACCGGAAAGCCCCGAAGCAAAAAGCGGTTTGGAAAGTCCATTGCCAACAAGGCACCCGCCATGCTGATCGAAATATTGCGGCAAAAATGCAAGTCTCTCGGGCTGCCGAATGTTGTAGAGATCAACCCGGCAGACATCAAAGCAAGCCAATATAATCATTTGACCGGTGAATATGTTAAAAAGTCTCTTTCCCGGCGTTGGAACGAAATGCAGGACGGTGAGCATCTCCAACGTGATCTCTATTCCGCCTTCCTGCTGCAGCATTATGACTCTATGTCAAAAGCTCTTGATCTCGATTCCCTTGCGCGGGACTATCCCGCCTTTGTGCAGTACCATCATCGGGAAATCGAGCGCCTGCACGCTCTCCCCAAAACACCCTCCAGTATGGGCATCCGCAGAAGCATTGCCTGACGCGAAGGCCAGGAAGACATAAAATGCCGGTGCCGTTCGCACCGGAGAAAACCGGTCGATTGTCCGTCCGGGGCTACCGTTAATGGCAGCGGAGGCTGCTTTGGTAGCAGAAGAGCTCGGGAAAATAGTCAGCGCGCAGCAGATCTTCGTGCTGCGAAAAGCTATCTACCGACTTACAGCGCATTCCACAAATCCGCACGCGGTGCTTTATGCACATTTGCCGTTGCGATCTGCAAGCGGTGCGCTGAGACAAAGCCCTCGACATAGCCAGAGGCATGGCCGGAATCAAGTTGCGATCTGCAAGCGGTGCGCTGAGACAAAGAAACGCTCCGAAGCCGTTGAGCAGGCTGCCCAGGTTGCGATCTGCAAGCGGTGCGCTGAGACAAAGCACGACGTACAGCCACTCCCCGGTGTGGTACCCGTTGCGATCTGCACGCGGTGCACTGAGACAAAGACCGTGCCGTTTGTGTTCACAAGCATATCGTTAGTTGCGATCCGCACAAATTGCGCTGAGAGAAGAAGCAAGCCGTTAAATACGTCAGTATTGAGAAGCTGATCTCCGATGCCAGGGAGGCCTATTATGAGGCCCAAAACAGCACAATCTTTCCACCCTCACGAAAGGACCCAGACGACCACGACCGGATACATTTACATTCTCCCGAATCCCTCCTTCCCGCAATATGGGAAGCTCGGCTATGCCACGGATGTAAAGCAGCGGCCCGCGGAGCTGAACCGCAGCACGGCGGTCCCCTTTGCGTTCCGGGTGTACGCCACCTACGAGGTGGATTCCGCCCTCTCGGACAAGAAGCTCCACTCCATTCTGGACAAGCTGAACCCCGATCTGCGTTCTGCCGAAGAAGTGGACGGCAAGCGCCGCATCCGGGAATTCTATGCCATGCCGCCGGAGGACGCTTACGCGATCCTCGAGGCGATTGCGGAGATCAACGGCTTCCACCACCGTCTGAAAAAACGGAGGGTGACGACAACAGCGCAGCAGGACGAGGCGCTGGCCCGGCAGATCGAGGAGCAGCACCGGGAACGGGTCTCCCCGTTCGCATTTTCCAAATGCGGCATTTCCGAGGGGGCGGAGTTGGAATTCTGCTGCCGCGGGAATGAACATACCGGCGAGCGCTGCACCGTCGCCGACGACAAGCATGTGCGCTTTCAGGACGAAATATGGTCCCTGACCGCACTGGCGAAGCATCTGCTGGGGACCCGGAATTCGGTCGCCGGGCCTCAGTATTTCAAATACAACGGCGCGTGGCTGAACGCCATCCGCAGGCGGCTGGAGAACCGGGAGTAAAGCCGCATCAGACATTCTGTCATCCCTGCAAACGTCAAATTATTCTACACAAGAGGTCCCCCATGCTGCCCGTAAACGAATCCGACTGGAAGCTGTTCCGCAAAAGGCTGCCGGAGTGGCAGGAGCGCTGCATGGAGCAGCTGGCCGAATCCTACGCGGCCCTGCTGGCCGGGCCCGGCAAGGCATCCGACAAGTTCTGGGAGCTGGAGAAGAGGCTTCGCAAGGACAAGAAGCGCGTCGGTGTCGTGGCCGATGTCAGCCGCTCCGAAATGTACTATAACCTGCTCTATCTGCTGGATGACAAGACCATCACGCTCGAGGACCTCGCAGGCTTCAGCCCCGACCTGCGGGAGCGGCTGGCCATGATCGCGCGAGATCACTTTGTGTGAAGGCTCCCTCATATAACATAAAGACGGAGGGCTGCGGCTTTATGCTGTGGCCCTCCGACCATACCACGCAAACTATGCAAAGCGGCTGCGCTCCGAAACCGGGGCGCAGCCGTTCCTTTTCCCTATTTTGTAGCGTTTTCAATGTAGCGCATGAGGATCGCCGCAACCTGTGCGCGGGTGGCGCTTCCCTGCGGCTTGAGCCAATCGCGGCCGTCGTATTCGCGGCTGCCGCCGATGATGCCCTCCGCCACAACCCAGCGCATGGCATCGCTGGCATAATCCGACACGGCGTTCGCATCCGGGAAGCCGGACAGATCAGCACGCTCCGCGGACGCAGCGCCAACCTTCTGCGCATAGCGGAACAGGATCGCCGCTGCCTGCTCTCGGGTTACGCGGCCATTCGGATCAAACTTACCGCCGCCGATGCCGTTGACCACGCCGTTCTCCGCTGCCCATGCGACAGCCTGCGTGTACCACTCGCCGCCCGGAACATCCGTAAAGGGGTTGGCAGCAGCCTGCGGCTGTCCGGCATAGCGCCAGAGGACCGTCACAAGCATCGCGCGGGTCATGCTGCTCTCCGGCTCAAAGCTGTATTCGCCTGTGCCGTTCATAAGACCATTGTCGTAAGTATACCGCACGGCCGAGGCATACCAGCTGTCCGGGCTGGCATCCGTATAGGGGGCTGTTGTCCAAACCGCTGTGGGGTAGCTTAAAGTTTGATCAAAAACTGTCGGTCCCCATCCGGAGGTTCCTTCCCGGTAATAAAACACCATGCCGGGAATCGCAGCAAAGTCACTTATTGCATTGCTGTCAGCGAAGCTAAGCCAGCCGATTTCAGGCAAGTCTCCCATAAAATAGACGTGCTTGAGTGAAATACAGCCAGAAAAGGCGCGCTCACCGATTGTTTTAACGCTCTCCGGAAACACGATCTCACGCAGTGCGGCACAGTCTCTAAAAGCGGAAGAATCTATTGTTAATAAGTTCTTAGATAGTCTGACTTTGCTAAGATTCTTGCAGCCGTCAGAATAGTAAACTTCTAATACGCTGTCCGGCATCCAGATTTCCGTCACACCGTCATGTTCATGAAATCCGTTTACAATCCGCGTTCCATCCTGCAGGACATACTTCCCGCGGAAGCCCCCCGGGCACTCTTTAAACTCCAGGTTTCCGGATAAATTCTTTGTCGTGTATAACCCGCCATAGGAATCCGTAGAATAAAAACGATTATTCGGCTCCACCTGAAACCCGCGGAAATTAGGGCTGCCCAAGCTGATGCACCTTTCAATGTTCACCGTAGATTTTGGAATGGTAAGCCCGGTCAGATTGGGGCAATCCGCAAATGCTCTCTCATCGATTCTGTAAAGAGAGTCAGGCAGTGCAACATCGTGGACTAAGGAGCCTTCAAACGCTCCCTCACCGATTTCTCTCGTCATAGCACGGACTTCATAGCTTCCGGTTCTGCCCGCAGGGTACCGAATAAGCTTGGTATCCCGATATAGGGCCCCCGCCTCATCGATCTTATAAAAAGTGTTATATTTACTCAGATCAAATTTTGTAAGACTTATACATCCTGCAAAAGCACTTCCGGAAATATAATTTACATTACCCGTGATTTTGATATCTTTCAGGCTTGAGCAGTTTTTGAATGCATTCTCATAAATAGCTGAGGCCGAAAACAGATTTACACTTTCGAGCCGGGTACAGTTTTCAAATGCTCCGCTTGGGATTTCAAACATACCAGCTTTCAGGGTCACCTTTCGAATATAATCGCTGTAATCGGAAAAGCGGACCTTCATGTCGTAACCTTGGACCATATCTCCATCGCCTTCAAAGGTCAAAGCGCCGGTTTCCTTGTTGATCACGGCTACACATGTATCCGTACACGAAAGACGGATCTCCTTGTCAGTTTCTGTCACCTCCGCAGCGGCGGCAGTGGGGAATGCCGGAACAAGAAGCGCACAGGCCATTACGACACACAGCAGGAGCGCAAGCAGTCTCTTTTTCATGATCGTTCCCTCCGAAATTCAGTCAGACAGCGCCGTGTCCTCACTCCGCCATCTGCCGTTTTTAGTATATAACGCGCAGCACAAAAAGTAAATAACAAATTACAGTTTATCAGGCATATTATCCAAGAATGTTATACCACGGCCATCATTTTCCCGCTATCCTCTCTATTTTCTGCACCATCAAAATCGCAAAGCTGGGACCGGCTTGTCAAAAAAAGTCCCTCCGGGGCTTTTTCGCCAAGCTGCTTTCAGAATTGCAAAATCAAATTTTGCAGCATGATTTTGCAATTC
>ERZ773195.424-NODE-424-length-39301-cov-9.444988_pt1 | contig 39301 bp, 42 predicted proteins | sample MGYA00580530_ERZ773195 | MGnify/ENA primary metagenome ERZ773195 (study PRJEB29015, sample SAMEA2737751) | human gut metagenome | biome: human gut; feature: human-associated habitat; material: faeces | place: China | collected 2012 ...
GATTCAAAATCAACCGTAGAAATACGTGCCGGTTCGAGTCCGGCCTTCGGCACCATCGGAACATCAATAGACGTCAACGGACGTCTTTTTTTGTGCCTGAAATCCAGTATCTGCAAGGCTTTCCTCGCTTTTTAACTCAACCTACGTCAACCTGATTCAATCTACATCAACTTACTGATGCGGGTACAACTGCGGGTATATCCTGGTTCGATAATGTTTGTACCCACACAGAACCCTTGAAAGGATACTCATCATGGCACTGAGTGATGTAAAGGTTCGTTCGGCAAAGCCTGAAGCAAAAGCCTATAAACTTACTGATGGTGAAGGCATGGTTTTGCTGGTTCACCCTAACGGTTCTAAATACTGGCGACTTCGTTATCGCTTCGGCGGCAAAGAGAAGATGCTGGCGCTGGGGAAATACCCCGAAGTCTCGCTGGCGGATGCACGGGCTCGCAGGGATGAGGCCCGTAAGCTATTAGCGAATGGCGTCGATCCTAGTGAGAACAAGAAAGTCGTTAAGGTAGAGCAGGAGCAAGAGGCGATAACATTTGAAGTGGTTGCCAGAAACTGGCACGCCAGCAATCAGAAGTGGTCTGCATCACATAGCGCTCGTGTGTTGAAAAGCCTGGAAGATAATCTCTTTGATGCTATCGGAAAGCGGAACATTGCGGAACTGAAGACTCGGGATCTTCTTGTACCCATCAAAGCTGTGGAATCATCCGGACGACTCGAAGTCGCCGCCCGTTTACAGCAACGTACTACTGCCATTATGCGGTTTGCTGTGCAGAGTGGTTTAATCGGCTACAACCCTGCACAAGAAATTGCCGGTGCAGTTGCTACGGCGAAAAGACAGCATCGCGCTGCACTTGAGCTTAATCGCATTCCTGAACTACTTAATCGCATTGATCACTACTCTGGCAGACCGTTAACCCGACTTGCTGTCGAACTTACCTTGTTAGTCTTTATCCGCTCGAGCGAGCTGCGATTTGCCCGTTGGTCAGAAGTGGATTTTGAAACTGCTATGTGGACGATACCAGGAGAGCGTGAGCTTCTGGAAGGAGTCAAGCATTCTCAGCGTGGTTCGAAGATGCGAACTCCCCATCTTGTACCCTTATCACGGCAGGCCTTAGCTATTTTGGAAAAGATCAAAAGCATGAATGGGAACCGAGAGCTGATCTTCGTTGGCGATCACAATCCGCGTAAGCCCATGAGTGAGAACACGGTGAATAAGGCGCTGAGAGTGATGGGTTATGACACGAAAACGGAGGTCTGTGGGCATGGATTCAGGACGATGGCTTGTAGTTCATTGATTGAATCGGGTCTATGGTCGAGGGATGCCGTAGAGCGTCAGATGAGTCATCAGGAACGTAACTCTGTGCGTGCGGCCTATATCCATAAGGCGGAACATCTGGGAGAGAGGAGACTGATGCTGCAGTGGTGGGCGGATTATCTGGATGCTAATCGGGAGAAGGGGGTTAGTCCGTTTGATTTTTCGAAGATTGATAGAGTGAATCGACAGAGCGATAGTTCCGCTCTGTAAAATTTACTTCTTAAAGTTGGGAAGCTAAATAAAAGGACGCCTGGCCGTAAAGATGGCTAAGCGTCTTTTGATCCTGGGATTGATAAAGATCGATATTGTGCGATATCGATCCTTACCTCACTTTTTATTATTTTATTACAGTAGCTTGTGGTCATATGCGGTGTGGCTCAGACATGAAGTCATTTTTTAGAACAATTGATAATTCAGGCCAAAATCTAACTGTGAAAAATGGAATAATTCAGTTTTTCAACGCTACTGCTTCAAAATATCGATTGCTGAAGGGCTCTTGTTTCGATAAAGCAAGATGCAAGAGTTTGTAATCCTGTACCACCAGTGCGGCCTGGCATTAGCAACACAGTAAATTCTATTGCTGACTCCCCCTTACCAATCCTAAGCGGAAGGCAATCCAAGCTTGTCGAAAAATGCCCGGTTACGCTCTCTAGCCGCTTTTACTAATTGATCAAAACTAATCACTTCAATATAGGCATGGGAAGGTTCGTTATAACCGAAATAGCCCATTCCATCAGATGTGATCCGCAGATTGGCTCGACGACAGCGCCGGTGCATGGATTCAGTAAGGTCACAAAGTACATAACAATATCCCGGTATATCATTATTTCCCGGAATTGGGCGACCGGATTTTGTAGTTACTTTACCCTCGCGTATCCGCTCTAAATAACTGAGAGCCTGATCAATAGGGTCTTTATCTTCACCTTCTCGCATATCATTACGCATGGGGCGTTTAATTTCGATAACTGTGATGGCGGCAAGTGGAAAGCTGATCTGGTCGTTAACAAGAAGTGGATTATCAAATACTCTTAGGCTGAGTAAGTCTGGCTCTTTGGTTGATTCATTACCAGTGATTGGCGTAGAATTGAGCGTTTTATCAGAAGCCAAATAGTTATGAAATGCCAAGCGCTCATCAATTAGCCAAAGGTTACAAGAGTCTAGGAAAACCTCGACGGAATCCTTGCGCATAGGCATGATTAGTTCGTGAATCATATCTTCACGGGCGTACTTTCCGTCCTCTAGTCGCTCAATAGATTTTTGTAACAGGTCGATAATAACCTTGCGGTGTGAAACGTAATTGGCAAGATCTGATTTTTTAATGTCTCCTGCTTTGCGTAGGTAGTCGCCTAACCGTTCTTTATATTCTTCTACATGCTCCTTATTCTGAGGCAGCATGATGTCATGGCCTTCGCTCACCAACTGACGCTCCACCTCATACCACTGAGCATGCAGATGTAACTCCAGCTCTTTGTCTGATTTTTCTGGGTCAACGATCAAAAATTCTTCTGCAACATAATTGGCAATGGGGCGATAGCGTGGAGCATGATTGTTGATAAAATCATCCACTCGTCTGCGGCCAGCCGACACGTTTTCTGCCAGAACATCTTGCAGGTACTCTTTGGTACGAATCAACACGGCTTCTCTAATGTCTTTAAAGCTTACTTCGTTGAGCATGTCCTCAACATCTTCAGCAATATCAAACGAGGTACGCTCACTACGCACATGTTGGTTCAGGTAGTCGGAGGATATGTAGCATGTATAAGTAAACTCACCGGAAACGTCAGAAATTTTTCCGTACAGTCCAGGAATTTTTCCTTGAATGGACTCTTCTTTAACCAGCCGATTAGCTGCGCAGAGTGCCAGTTGGTGTTTTTTATTAACGGATGCACGAAATTTGATATGAGTTAATTCGAACTGGTGGCCACGAATTTTTATTGTTTCGAGAAAGGCGCTGGCATGCATATGCTCTTGGAGCAAAAGATCTAGGTCAAACACTTCGTCCGCGTCTTCTAGAAGTATCTTAGGTGCGCTTCCTTGTCGTACGAAATACCATAGAACATGTTCCAGCAACTGATTGGCTATGGACTGGCCTTTTGCAGGAACCTGCTTTCGAAAGTTTTCATCAAAATCAAGCAGTTTTATAATAGTGCCAGGTTTTTGGTATGTGGCTTCTAAAACCTTTTCACCGTGGACTCCCGATTTATCGTCGAAGCGGAATATGCGTTTTTTAAGCTCACCATCAACATCAAAAAAGTGGCTTTCCACTTCGACCAGACCAAACACTTTGAGCCACATCAGGCGGCCAACACCCCTGCACCCCTTATCAATTTTGTGGTCAGAATCTAGGGTTTCAAATGACTTAAAGTTGGCTTCGTCAAAACCACAGCCATTATCAATTATAGTGAAGCCGATGATTGGTGATTGTGATTTTGCGTCTAAATCTAGACTGCCTTGAGTGGTGCGATTAATGCGAAGAACAATCTTTCCATCAGTGGTGTTATTAGTCTCCTCAATAGAATGAATGGAGTTTACCACCGCCTCAAATACTGGCATTAGGCCGTGACTCTTAGGTAATGAAGTATTTCGTAAGCGGCCTTTTAAATTTGTTTGTAGGCTCACGGCGCAGCCTCCTCATTGTCATCGCTATTATCGAGAAACTTGTGCAGTTGCTTTAACTTGAGTAAGAGCTCATCAAATGTGGTGATTTGTACGTTCTTCGAATTACGTCGGTACATCTCAAAAGACTTCTTCTCGTCTTCATCACTCGGTATCTTACCAATTACTAAAATACAGTGAATAGCATATGATTCAATGTCATAAATTCGATTGTTATTTTTAATCATAGCGATATTTTGCTGAAGCTGATAACACTGATCGAGTATTTGTGTTACAGAGCCTGTAAGTTCTGTGGAAGCGGAGTATACTGAGCCTCGATAGGGCGTTTTGTTCAGTAAGGCGGAAGAAGGTTTTTTAATTTCAATTAAAGCTAAGTTGTTCGTGATACCATTTTTTATTAGATAGTCCGTTATTTTTTCGCCATCCCCCGTCAAGCGTTTGCCGCCAACACTTGCTTGGTCTGATATTTTTATTGCCGGGTAGCCGAAGGCAAGACTCAAGATAAATGGGTTCTGATTAAATAGTTTCTGCCAGGTATCTTCTTTAGTTTTTGTGTTTAGCAAGCCTTCATAAGAATCAATCAAACGCTCTAATGAGACCAACTCGATATCATTTTTCAACTTGGCCAAGGTGAGTGAGTCAGTTTGTTTTACCACTGATTTGTCTTCCGTGACTAGGCTCATAGCTGCTTGTTTATCAGTATCCGTTATCTTGATCCGAAGCATCTTGCTAATGGTGTCATTATCTGTAGGCAATCGTTTTTGTTCGTTTCCCAAACGATGGGCGATATGGTTGTAAGCGGCTGTTGCTTTTGTAATACGGGCAACTTTCCTTGCTCTTTCTGTAATGCGGTTACAAGCACGGCGCATTTCATCATAATCATTTAAATTAAGAACAAAACATTCATCATCAGTATCGCCCGTTTCCGCCATATTAATCAGAAGGCATTGGTGATCCGTATGCTCTTCAATAGCTGAAATTATCGCACGATATTCTTTTGTCAATCCTAGGCCATAGCGAATGTCTTTGATAAAACCTGCTGGTAGAAATTGTAAACATTCAGATACCTCGCCCTTTGTATAGGGTGCAGAGTCAAGGTTAACTTCGATACCAATTTCATTTATTTGGTCATACTTCTGGCTCAAGTAGTTAGGATGGGTAGCTAGAGTATATATGGGGAAAACCGAGATAAATCCATCCTGACCGCTAAATAGAGCAATCTTTCTTTTATACTTACTGGGATCAACCGAATCTATTCCTGCTTCTTCAAGCTCACTTATACTCGGAAGATAGAATACTTCCGTGCAGTTTGGGAATACTTCTTCAATCTCAATATTCAGATCTTCAGGTCTGAAATATTCAGGTAATAGCTTGGCCATATTCTCTCCTTAGAACTCGCCTTTGAAAGCAGAATCTAGAATTGATGCTTTTAAGCTTTTTAAATAAGCCAATTTGCCCTCTAGTTCATTACTTGCTTCGTTAGTTTTCTCAACTAAACCATCAAGAGATTCACATATAGATACTTGTTCATCTAATGACGGCAAATGGAACGCAAAGCTAAATAAATGGTTGCGGTTGACTTTTGGCATTCCGGCTCGACTGGAGCCTTCTATTGCATATTGAGTAAATTGTTCAGATAGCAGAAGATAGAACAAAAAATCTCTCGTCATCTTTTCCCTAACAGGTGTGAGCGGATAAATATCTGCACTACAAATACCTGATATCATTGGTCTAGCGACTTTCATTAAATAAGGTCGGATCTTGCTATACAAAACCATACTTGTATCAAAAGGAAATTTTCCTGAAATCAGTTGCTCTTCTTTTGCTGTTTTTACATTTATTAGTGAGCCGCTAAACTGTGTGATGTTAGCCCCACCAATATGGAACATATCTAAGTACTGTTCTTCCCTTGGGTCACATAGTTTTGAGGTAATCTGGCAAACATCATTCATTCTAACCCACTCCCAATTCTCACGTGGGGTCAGCATTGAATTCAAAGAGCTTTTCAACAGAGTATCAGCCAGTGTGATGCTTCCTTGCAAATGCTCAATGGTTGCATCGATCCGGGTGAGAAGTGCATCAAGTTTCTCGACGATGAATTTTTGTTCTGAAATTGGAGCTACTGGAACTGGAGTGCTCTTTAGTTTTTTAATATTCGTTCGAGTAATTGCTGCACCAGAAATATCTCCCAAGAGAAAGTTCTGCCCAACATGTGACTGGAGGTAATAGTTCAAGTATTTAGGCAAAATGACTGAACGTTTTTGCTTGATCAATGCGACACTAGACAAGAGAGAAAACGGCTCATCTAATTCGTTTAGGCAGCACGTTCCAGTCATCGCACCATCTTTTGTCAATAACTGGTCTTCAACTTCAGGGGCGCATCTTGCGTAAATTTCATTGTGAATGTCTTGATCAATATATGAGATATCATCCAGCTTCATTCCATTATTTTTGATATTCTTGGATGTGACGTATTTAAATCTGCCTGGTTCCCATTCTGAGTATTGAACCTTTGGGCTGTGATGGGTTCCGTCAGTAATCTTTTCAGATACGTCATCAAGGGTCTTCCAGAACCAATTTTTAGGCAGTGAATATTGTAACTGTTTCATGCTTATTTACCCGCCAAAAGGTCTTCAATTTCATCTAGTAAACTAGATATCAGCTTTTCTTTAGTGCGAATCTTTTTAAGGATATCGCTTGGCGCTAAGTGTTCAGCATCTTTCAGTTTGGCTGGATTTTTGGCAGATAGGTCATAATCTTCAGCCAACTTGCTAGCTGAAACCGTCCACGAATTTTCTGTGGCTTCCCGCCTGCTATATAGCGTAACAAACTCTTTCAGATGGTCATCAGTGATTGGTTTGTTTTTGGTTAGCTTCTGATCTGGTTCGCACTCGTAATACCAAACATCGTTAGTGCCGCCGCTGCGTTCAAAAAACAGTACGTTGGTTTTTACGCCGGAATACGGCAAAAAAACCCCAGCAGGTAAGCTTAAAATGGTGTGTAGGTTAAAGTTTTCCAGCAGTTCTTGTTTTACCTGTTTAAATGCGCTATTGGTTTGGAATAACACACCTTCTGGTACTACGACCGCCGCCTTGCCGCCGCTTTTTAGGGTCTTCATAAAATGTTGTAAAAACAGCAATTCGGTGGCGTTGCTTTGGATAGGGAAGTTTTGCTGAATCTGTGACTTTTCTTTGCCGCCAAACGGCGGATTGGCCAGAATAATGTTGTAACGGTCTTTTTCCTGAATATCGCGAATATTTAGGGTTAAGGTGTTACCACGGAACAGGTTGGGTGATTCGATGCCATGAAGGATCATATTCATCATCCCCATCACATAAGCCAACGAGGTTTTTTCATAGCCGAAGAAAGTATCGCGCTGAATGAAATCCCATTGCTCGGTGGATAGTTCGTTCTTTTTGCTCTTCAGATGTTCAAAGGCTTCGACCAAAAAACCGCATGAACCTGCCGCCGCGTCGTAAATGCTTTCTCCGGGCTTGGGGTCTATCGCCTGCACCATAGCGCGCACTACAGGGCGAGGGGTATAAAACTCACCCGCATAACCACCAGCATCGCCCATGTTTTGCAATAAGCCTTCGTAGACCAGTGAGAGCTCGAACAAATCGGACTCAGATTGGAAGTCCAGACTATCCACAATATCCAGCACTTCGCGCAGGGTATGGCCAGAGACCACTTTGTTATCAAGATACTGAAATATAGCGCCAATTTTGTAGATGAACGACTTTGTATCTGCGCCATTTACGGTTACGTTGGCGAAGCTTTTCAGGTAAGGGAAAAGCTGACTGTTCACATAATCGGTAAGATCATCTCCTGTTTTGGCGCGCGCCAAATCCAGCTTGCCATCGGCTGTCTTGGGGCAAGCCCAGGTTGTCCAGCGGTGCTCCTCATCCAGTACGGGTTGATAGTTTTTGCCGGACAATACTGCTTCGTCTTCTTTTTCGGACTCGTAATCATCGAGAAACTTCAGGAACAATACCCATGAGGTTTGTTCTGTGTAATGCATGGCACCGCTGATACCATCGTCACGGCGCAGAATGTCGGTAATACGGTCAATTTTTGGTTGCAATGACATATTTACTATTTCCCGATGATAAAATCATACATACTTTTGATGTCTTCGCTTATTTCGCTAGGATGCATCATGGATATATATTCTAACAGCAATTCCCGATTTAACCCATAGGGAGGTGCATCAACATTCTCAATAAATGGCGACAGTATGTTTTTTACAAATCTTGATGGTAGTGAAGCAAGATAGTGATTGTAAACTGGACCGCTGGTAATAGTTGTTATTTTCCCTTTGGTTACTTCTTTGTCTTCTATTAACAATTGATAGTCATTATTTTTATATTCTAGTAAGTAATCACTGCTATAGCCTTCACGTAAATATGAAGCTTCAGGTAATCTATTTTTATTATTCAATACAGCAACACAACCGCCGAGTGCGGAATAAGAAAGAAGATAGTGTTTTATTTCACGTCTCCGCCAGCTTAAAACACTTGTTTTAATATTGTTATCACTTCCTATTTTTATACCCTGCACTATAAGAGGTGACTCATCAGTACCTATGCCATCTATAGGGAGATTATCTCTATCACACACTAAGAAAATATCTTTGGTTTTTATGTCCAAACCTTCGCAAAATTTGATGAAATTTTGTACCCAGGAAATTTTTGACTCTGCAAATTTAGCGTTGTGTGTATTCCAGCCAGAGTTAACCTTAACTACTGCGACTTGATCAAAAAGGTGATCAAATGTTGCATCATAATCAAAATCAGGTACGCCGATTATTCTTTTATATTGCTTGTAAAGCTCTTTAAAAATAAACCAATCATTGGTATCATCAATGAGTACTATTTTTTCATAATACGTCAAAGCTCGAAATTCAGATTTTTTTATATTTGATAACTGTGCGAGTCGAGTAATTAATTCACCAGAGTCAGAAGGAAGGTAAATTTTACCTTTATTTATAATTCTTATGTTTTCAACGCCCACGCAATATATTGAATCTAGTAGGTGTGTTGTCGAAATTGTTTTTCCTTTAGTTTCTTTTAGGCAATTCCAAAATCTTTCGACGTTTTTAAAATGAAGATGAGAGTCTGCCTCATCAAAAATAAATATAGTTTCTTCACTATCGAATAGATCAATGATTGAATATAAAAAAAGAATTTGAAACTCACCATCACTTAAGTCTCCGAGCTCTAGACCATTTTTTAAAAATAAAGAGGACGCTTCTTTATCCAAAAAATTAGTGTTATGACAAGCTCTGATAAAGAAACCTATCTCTGGATCAAAAGTTATCTTTGATGCATCACCATCCTCTAATCGCTCAGTGTCAAAAGATACGGATAGCACATCATCTTGACGTATATCAAAAACATTTTTCTTGATTGGTTCATCAAAGTCATATTGATCCTGTATACAATTTTCAATAAAACTTTCCAGTGTGCGATGAAATGCGGTCTGTCTTATCGTGTTCGTATCTCCTCTGACCTCTCTGTTTAGAGCGTCTTGAACTTGCCTAACATATTGTGAGTCTACCCGAAAGGCAATTTTCAGAATACTTGTGGTGTCCAACCCATCGACTACATCGGCATAACCGGAGCTGATGAGAAATTGTCTAACCTTGCCTGATTTTTTTATAGAACTTGCAAGGAATATCAATAACTTAGACCATGATTTATCGAAATAGAAACAAGAGAATTGCAAATTATTCTCATCTGTTTTTGTCTGTCTTAAATAGCGAAGGAATTCATTTGAAAACTTCTCGTTTTGGCCAGAAGAGAAACAAACAATCTTTTGACCTGTATAGTCTTTTTTAGAGAGTTTTTGATTGAAAATTGATTGGAGAACACTTGACTTCCCTGAACCATTTTCACCAATTAAAGTGGTAACTTTATTGAGGTATATTGTTTGTGGATGATCGTATAATACATTAGGTATTAAGTTTAATTCCATTTTAGTTCACATGATAAAGTTGCTGTTGTAATTGTTTAAATGCTGCTAATACAAATGCAGGTTTACCGCCAAAAGCTATTGAAGCGTCTTTGATAGTACCCAAACCCGAGAGCTCGATCAGTGCAGGTAGGCGCTCTCTGGATAATTCCATAACGCCAATCTTCTCATAACGACTCAAAACAAAGTGCAGAAATTTATTAGCTCTGTCCTGTGGATACTGAGCAAAGAAAACAGTATTCGACCGAAGCGCCTCAACTCTGGATTTACGCGTTGCCATCGGTCTTTCAAACGCTAAAAATGCTAGTAGATCGAATATGTCACAGTCGTCGGCCTCGAACATGCGACGCAGAGCGGATAGCTGCTCTGTGTCAAAGCCAGCTTGTACCAGTTTGGTTAGCAGTTGTTCGCGTAAGTCAGGGTCTGACCAAATATCTCTGAGTTCATCGATACTTTTGAATAGTCCTGGCAATTGTTGAATTAGCCGTTCGACAAACTCCTGAATCGAGAGAGGCTTACCGCTCTCGTCGATATAGCGAGTTTCAATATCGATGACCTTGAGTTCACGGTGTTTACCGAGTTTTACTTTCAGTCTTGGGCGTGATTCGCTTGGTTCAGATTCTGTCCTATCTCCACCTTCTGGTAGCTCGGGGGAATAGGGCGGCGGTGTAGGTTCTCTGGTTCCGCCCGGCTCTGGAGCTTGCGGCTCGCCATCCCATTCTTCGTCATAGAAGTTATTAGTCGCACCACGAAAATCCACGATGGTGAAGTAGTCTTTACCGTCGAACACTCGAGTACCACGACCAACAATCTGTTTGAACTCCACCATTGAGTCTATGGTTCGATCCAGCACTACGTTGCGTACGTTACGGGCATCAACTCCGGTAGTGAGCATTTGTGATGAGGTAATAATGGTAGGGATGTTTTTGTCATTGTCCTGAAATTTTTCCAGCAGTTCGCGACCGATCTTGCCTTCGTCACTGGTGACCCGTACACAGTAATGCGGATCTTTAACTGCTTTGTTTTTATTAATCATGTCGCGCATGGTTAGCGCATGATTTTGGTTTTCACAGAAGACAATAGTTTTATCCAGCGGGTTGATGTTTTGCAAAATTGCTTTCGCAACCAACTCAGTGCGTTCATCTACAATGATTTTGCGGTCGTAATCTTCGACCTGATATAAATCTTGACTAGATTCACCTTCGACGATGACATCATCATTGGTGAGAACTAATTCATCCAAATTAGTTCTAATGCGCTTAACCCGGTATGGTGTGAGAAAACCGTCGTTGATACCATCCTTTAGTGAATACACATAGGCAGGCTGGCCAAAATATTCATAGGTGTCCACGTTGTCTGAGCGTTTTGGTGTGGCAGTCAAACCCAAATGCACAGCGCTACTGAAGTGATCAAGAATTGCTCGCCAGGAACCAGCTTCATTGGCAGCACCTCTGTGACATTCATCAATCAATACAATGTCAAAGAAATCTTTGGGATAGGCTTTATAGTAGCCATCAATGTTTTCCCGTTCCGCAATCGCCTGATAGATCGCAAAAAAGATGTGTGCGTTGGTGGGCACCACGCCATTGCGCTTGCGAACTTCCTCCCCATTAATTTTAATCAAATCTTTTTCATAGGGGTTGAAGGTGTTAATGGCTTGGTCTGCAAGGATATTACGATCGGCCAGAAACAGAATGCGTGGTCTGCGCGAACCGGGGTTGTCGCGGTTCCAGCGAGCCTGAAATACTTTATGAACGATTTGGAAGGCAATGAATGTTTTACCAGTGCCAGTAGCTAGTGTGAGCAAGATTCGGGATTTACCCTCACCGATTGCGTCTGTAGCGGAATGGACTGCCAGTTCCTGGTAATAACGTGGTTGCATTGCTCCTTCCAGGTGAAACGGGATGTTTCTTAGTTCTTGACTTAATCCCGTAGTTTCACTTGTATAGCGTTTTTCTAGCTCTACAGGTGTTGGATAGAACTCAATATAGTCGCCTTTGCCTGTTTCCAGATCGAATTCGTAGGTTTGCTTACCGTTGCTTGAATAGACGAAACGAACGCAAAGCTTCTTAGCGTAGTCGATGGCTTGTTGCAGGCCTTTCGTAGGATGCTCGGATTCTTTTTTAGCTTCCACCACTGCCAAATAGCGACTGTCTTTATGAAGCAGATAATCCACAAAACAACGCCGCCCACGCACACCACCTGCCATCTTTCTACCGTCGGTGAAGTAATGCTCCCGGCTGATGTTGCTCGATAGCCAACCAGCTGAAACCAAAGCTGGATCAATATAGTTCGCTCGAGTATCTGCTTCAGAGGCCATTAGGCTGCTCCTTAGTCATTTTGGCTTGGCATCAATTCCAATAGCTCACCAACAGTGCAATCGAATAGTACGCAGATCTGCTTAATGGCATTTAGATCTACCTTCTGTGCCGTCTCTTTATAGAGCAGGGTCACTGTAGCGCGGCTGAGCCCAGTTTCCCTGGCAACGTCTGCAATGCGCAATTTGTGTTCGCCCATCATTCGGGCGAGGTGGCAGCGGATCATGGCTGTGACTCTGGGTATAGTGGTAACTTAAGAGAATACCACGACTTACTGATTTACAAAGTGTTTTGTGAGTTGAAGTTGAATTTTGACGTTTAAACTACGTTTTTAGGTATTGGTAACAATAGGGCTGGCAAAGAAATGACACAGATTGAAGATCGTCGAGTTGGCTTAACTAAGGACCCCTATTAATTGATAACTCTTTGCTAGTTAAAATCTTTGTATCATTTGTCAAATGTACCAGACCAAACAAAAATTATTGCGAACGATACCGCATCGTGGCCAATGCTTAACCATATGTTGCATTTATATCAACGATATCAATAAATTTTATTCAGTCATGGGATGAGCAATGGACAGGAACACTCAGGGATTTGCATCATAACCAACTGCGAGAACAAATACCTCATTTCGCAAACGTCACCGGTATCGTCAGGGTATCAAGGTCATTCATTTCTGTGCTGTAGATATGTTCTCCGCACTCCGGGCAACACCGCTGACCATGATAATCACGTTGACAGAGTACGCAGAAGTAATCTTTTTCTGAAGGTGCTATGACGGATACATCATCACGTTCAATAAGTGCCTTCACTGCCTGCTCAAAGGCTGATATTGGTTTGTACTGCGAAATAACACGGTATTCACAGTGCATCAACCTGTGTACTTCTGCTTCTTCTAGGTGATGTTCAAAATAACCGCCGCAGTCATGCGTCCAGTGTAAGCGCAGGGGATTGTTGCAGGAACGACAGTACCAGGCTCCCCGCGATCGCGGGCTTAAGTTTCTGGTGTGAGCGACTTGGCCCTTGTGGTCAAGGGCGGTACGAATTGTGCGAAATTGCATGGTGTAAATCCTGTGATGATATCGAGATGGCAAGTGGCAGATAGCGCAGCCTCATTCTGCGCAACGTTCAGTGCTGTGGTCACCGGTCCGGCAGTTCTGGCAGTAACGTTCACCGTGGTAATCACTGCCACAACCGCAACAATTCCATTCGGCCCTGCATACCAGCGGTAAGACTTCCGGCACATAGCGACGCAGCATGCGTATCCGTCTGGTTTCTTTCGGCTCAGGGCGTACGTATGGGCAGTGGTGGCGCCCGTTCTCGGTCAGGTCTTCCCGGGTATGCTCGAACCACGGGCGGTTAGTGGCCCATTCCGGGTGGAATACCAGAGCGCTGCCGCAAAGGTGGCAGGTGTATCGGTCGTAAGGATGAAGCTGTGCAGTGACCGCGCCCGTGAGGCGCTGATTGCCGTCAAGCGCGATAAAAGATTTGGCGTATATCGTCATAGTATTGGTCCTTTGCCATACGACAGGGGGCAGTGAGCCGTCCCGGGTAGGGCAGCAGTGCAGGTCATACAACTGGTGGCGTTAATTCAGATGGGGAATGTGATTCCGTTCGATAGATTACTGACGGGACTGCGCGATGCGTTGCTGTAGCCAGGCTTCCACTTCGCTTTCAAGCCAGCGAGAGCTTCTGCCCAGCTTAATTGGCTTCGGGAATTCCCCCGATGAAATCAGTTTGTAGAACCATTTGTCCGTTAAGCCGGTCAGTTTTGTGATAAACGCCATATCGACAAATTTGTCGTTAAGAAGACTGGCAGGAGTGGTCATCGTTTTTCTCCGTTGGTGGTAAGGGAGAAGAAGTCAGGGATGCGAATGGTGCAGACTTCTTCAAACGATGAGGGACTGGCGTAATTTTTTATTCGCTGATGGCACACCTGCGACGTCTACCACCCACCGCAGGAGCGGGAATGTCACTCAACTGGCAAACCACTTTCTCGCCCTTCTGGTCCTGCTTGCTCAGGTAGCTCAGAATGTACAGCATGCCCTTACGGCCTTTCATATCACTATGCGACGTCACCCGCTCGCCCTGCACTTTGTAATACGTCTGAGGCGTACAGCGGTAAGCACAGCCTTCCTCTCTTGTTATCTCACTCCAGAGGGTTTGCAGGGTTTTAAAGGTCGGCCATATCTTCCGATGCTTCTGACCGTTGAGATAAAACGCAGCGTGGATGTGATAGCCATGCTGTTCGGTATATTCAAGTACCCAGGTAAACCCGACAAGCCCTGTTATCGTGTTACACCGCTGGAGTAACAGAATCATATCCGCCGTCGTGGAATGTTTATCAGCGTGGCACCAGGCATTGCTGTCTACCCGGTAGTAGAAATCAACCCGGAACATGAGCAATTTGGAATAGCGTGCAAATAATTCTGAGAGATGATGACGCTGGTAACGTTGTAGCGTGCGGTGCTGGGCGTAGTTAAGATTGGTATCGGTAATGTTGTGGTAAGCCATATGTCGTTTCCTGGTGAATACTTGTCACGGGAATGGACGCAGACTTCAGATTTGACGGATGTATATATCACGAGGTTCAGTAGCGATATGTCGATCTGATGGAAGGCCATTGCTGGATAGCATCAGTCATCAGCATTGGGATAATGTGATAACAGCTAGGGGGAAGCGAGGATTATTAGAAATATATATTCTTTAGAAACAGTATTATTTACCTTAATGACAGCGTATGCCGGATCAACAACACAGCATCGAAACTACTCAATTTATCGTAAGGAAACACCGTTTATGCGTCATTTTTTGACAACTTACCGGGACTCAATCCTCGCACTTACAGGGATCATCATTGCCATTATCTCACTTGGGTTCGCTATCTGGCAGGGCAGAGAGGAAATCAGGCACAACCATATTTCTGTCGAACCGAGAATAAATGCCTATTTCTCCAATGATGGGCGAAAAAATCAGTGGGGAATTTATGCCATCAACAACGGTATGGGAACGGCCTTTGTTAACAGGGTGGTCGTGATGGTCAATGGTAAACCCGTGGAGCCCGTTGACAACAATATCTTCTTTGGAGCAGTTCTGGCACTCGGCCTTAACGCTAAATGTTTTGTGATTGGTGGTCCGCGTCCGAATGATTCCTTCAAGGTTGGAGAAGAAATATTTCTGGTTGAGGCAAGAGGGTCAGATAAAAACTGTGCTGAAGACCGACTACGAGTGAAGTGGGCTTCACAAGATCCACATCAGCTGGACTTTGTGCTGGATACGGAATCCATCTACGGTGATAAATTTCGTTATACCTATTCTCAGAACCGTCAGGTAAAACTGGATTAATGGCTGGAAACACATGAGTGCGGTCTGCCACTCACCGCCGGTGCTGGAACTGAGCTGACTCATATCCGGCTTTCTGTCCGCTGCGAGGGCTTATCCAAAAAGCTCAGGATTCATTGTATGCCCTCCAGTCCTCTGTAGTCGGAAAAGTTCACGTCTCGTTCGCCTCTTACAGAGTCGTGTCCTTTAGGCTCGCATAGCCTTCTCCATCCACGATGCCCTTCCACAGAAACTGTATGGGCTCCCGGAAGCACCAGACCTTCCTGTAACGCTGACCATTGAGATAAAACGCAGCATGGATCTGGTAATGATGATCTTACCCGCATTCCAGCTCCCAGACGTTACCCACCAGCCCCGATAGTGTCGTATATCGTTCCGTCAGCCAGATCATATCTGGCGACCAGTTGATTCACGTCACCTGATTAACATCACCACGCATTCACGAAAGCTGCCGTACAGGTGTTATATGACGCAAATCAAACCGTCACTTACGATAATTTTATGATAAATGCATATAGTAAGAACAAACTTAAATGTATAATTTATTGTTTTGTAAGTGTTTTTTGTAGTTATGCATTGTGTGATATTCGCATTGAATCACGCAAAAATAATCATGAAAGACATATATAAGCAAGCACAAAGTCCCTTTAAAAACATGCTAAATCTGCAATGTATTTGTAAATTAAAACCATTACAAATTGAGTATTATATCGCTTTTTTCATAGTAAATTCCTTGTATGCTTGCCGTTGTAAATCATACATTTTTTATCAGAGGAAGCAGGATGAACAGGCATGTTGAAGTAAGGTCTATCAGAGAGGGTGTCTATATTTTGTGGTATCTCGGCTATACTGATTTAGCCAGCTTGTATGCATCAGGGAGTGAGAGAGAACTTCTCCGTTTCAATGGAGCCATTAACAGACTTATTGAGCAAAATTTAACAGAAAATGATAAATCAGAGATCATTCAGAATTTTCTAGAAAACCAGGGGATGTACAGAAAGTACTGTGTTGATGAAACAATTGCATCCTGGTTCTCTCACGATGAAAAATCCAGTGTCTTTTTTTGGCTTTATCTTTTAAAAAAATTCAGAGAGCAACGGCTTGGTGATGAGATCATATCACTTGCTGGCAACAGTTATTATGACAAAAAAATAGTATGTGATAAAAGTAACTCAAGAATTACCGTTAATGAACTTCCAATCCGAACGCCAGATAATCCAAAGAAGTGTTTTATGGCTGGATTATATATTCTTGACCTGCTCAGCTTTTCACCTGACAAGTTGCAACGTACACTCGACGAAATAAAAATCGATTACTCGCATATAAGAGACCTCCGCCGAAAAGATTTCGCCTGGTTTACAGATGCTGGGCCGGAAGATGTCAAATGGGTCTGGAAACAGTTTAATGGTCACCCGAACTTATTAAATAACATAAACAAGTGGGATCTTAGTGAGTCTCTTCTGTCTCAGGCTATACCATTACTTTACTACTTATGGGATGGTCGAGAAGACACGAAAGTTCTTTACCTTAATACATTGCGTAAGCGTTACGCAAATATGAAACATCGTAAGAAAGTTGCCGATAAGGCACCGGTTAATATTCGTATTTCTCCAGGTGCTAAAAATACGCTGGTCAAACTGGAGAAGCGTTTTAACCGTAACAGGGCTGATGTCATTGAATATTTGATAGAAAAAACCTGGTCTGAGCTGAATCAGAAAAACTAAAAAAGTATCAGTTATATATCACCTTACTGAATTCCCTCCCGTTTATATTTAACAGGCCATCCCCTCCGGATGGCCTTTTTTCATTCAGAGGCCGATATGAAACATCCCTCAGGATATGCCCTTATCCGCCGCCATCTGCGGCGTTATCCGCACGCGCTGCGCCAGCATCTAATCCAGGAACTTAACCGTCTGGTCACTTATGAACCGGTGATTGGCATCATGGGTAAAACTGGTGTCGGTAAATCCTCGCTGTGTAACGCGCTGTTCCGCAGTGAAGTCTGTGCAGTCAATGCAGTGGAGGCCTGTACCCGCCAGCTACAGCGTGTACGGCTACGTTTCGGTAATCATTTCCTGACGCTCGTTGATTTACCCGGCGTGGGTGAAAGTTTTACCCGTGACGGTGAATATCGTGAGCTGTACCGGGACCTCATGCCGCAACTCGATATGGTGCTGTGGGTGCTCAAGGCCGATGACCGGGCTTATGCGGTAGAAGAGCAGTTTTATCGGGACGTGTTCGTGCAGTACTGTGGGCCGCAGCCGCCGGTGTTATGGGTGCTCAATCAGGTGGACAAAACCGAACCGGCGGAGCAGTGGAACTGGTTATCGGCTCAGCCCGCGGCGTTACAGGCTGAGCGTATTGTACAGAAGCAGCAGGCTGTAGCCCGTCAGTTAGGGATTGCTGAGCAGGATATTCTGCCGGTCTCGGTGCGGGGGCGTTATCGCCTGTCACGTCTGGTGGAAGCGATGATTACCCGCCTCCCAAAGCAGGCCCGCAGCCCGCTGGTTCCCCACCTGCAGAACGGGTATCACACCGAAGCCATCATCAGCACCGCCAGCAGCAGCTTTGGCGATGCCGTGGTGGAAGTGATTGATAAAATTATTGATCTGGCCCCGCTACCACAGGTGGCTCGCATTGCGCTGCAGTCTGTAACACACACTGTCGCCCGTGCGGCACGCTCCCTGTGGGGATTTTTCTTCGGTTAGACACTTCGCTTTCGATGAATGGCCTTATCGGTTTCGATAAGTTTTCTTGTTTCATTACGATCGATTTTGTCGATCGAGCCGATCGATATTCATCGTTGTACATGATTAATCCGGTAGCCACATAATCCACAGGGCATTATGTGATTTGTTAATTTTAATCATCAAAATCAATGCGATGTATCGCTGGGATTGTCACGCATTAAGGGAAGTATATGCCGTTAATTCTGTTATGGGGCGCGCTGGCGCTGTTGCTGGGTTTCGTGGCGTCCGCTAACGGACGCTCGTTCTGGGGCTGGTTCATTCTCGGTCTGATAATCGACCCGATACTGGCGGGGCTGCTGTACTGGCTTATTGCAAGGGACCGCACATGAAAACATTTCTGCGTCTGTTCGGTAAGTTAACCCGCTGGTACATCACCCTCATTATCTTTATGGCCTGCCTGCTGTTCATTATCACCACCCTGGGCAATATGGCTGGCTTCTGACAGGACACTCCAATGAAAAATAAACTGTTTATTTCATTTTTACTGACTTCAGTGCTGACGCCTTCTGTCTCGCATGCGTTTGGCAACCGTGATAGCTGGGTAAGTGGCTATGCCCAGGGAACGTCTGAATACACCATCCTCGGTAAAGGGCAATCACAACTATACCTCGCCTGTGACAGTTCCGGCTCACAGCCAGCGACCATTATCTTCACTGACGTGAACGGCCATCAGGTCAGGATAGACAGTGGCCAGACACTTACCATGAGAATTGATAATGCTGAAGAAGTGAATATCAGCGAGAGCGAGTCTCATGTGGGGTCTGACAATGTGATGTGGGCATGGAACAAATTACGCACCGGCAAACGTGTTGTGGTTTCAGGTAGCGGGGTAAAACCTGTCACTTTCACTTTAGCGGGGGCTGCTGCAGTTCTTCCTGCGTTCGGTGACAACGGCTGCGTGCCCGGATTTGCACTGTAGTTCTGCCTCACACTTACAGGTTAAAGGACATTTAATGAAGAAAATCATCACAGTCGCAGCACTCTGTCTGCTGTCATTTTCTTCGCTGGCCGCTTCTTCACCGGTTAGCGTCAGTGTTAGTCCCGGAAGCTACAGCCACTACTCATTGATTCGGATTACATCAAAAGTCGATTCGATTGTGATTAAACAACTCATTGTCAACCGGGGAAACTGCCAGGATGCAGAATTCGCCAGCCCGTGGAAACCAGTACGTCTGGGATTTGGCGGTGCTGTATCCCATGAATTTACCGGCAAGGGGCTGATGGTTCCCTGTAATGTACTGGAAGTGGTGGTCCAGACAAGCGAAGGCGCATGGCAATTTGATTTTGACAGCTGACACTGCGCGCTTTTCCACCCTTCTTTTCTATCTGAACGCCCTGCTCAAACGAGCGGGGCGTTTTCTTTTGCCTCTTTTAAAGGAATTACTCATGAGATTAGCCAGCCGCTTTGGCCATATTAACCAGATTCGCCGTGAACGCCCTCTGACCCATGAAGAGCTGAAGAGTCATGTTCCCAGTGTATTCGGGAGTGACAAACATGAATCGCGTTCAGACCGTTACACCTACATTCCGACCATCACCATCCTCGAAAGCCTGCAGCGCGAGGGTTTTCAGCCGTTCTTTGCCTGCCAGACAAAGGTTCGGGACCAGAGCAAGCGGGAGCATACCAAACACATGCTTCGCCTGCGTCGCGCCGGGCAGCTAAACGGTCATCAGGTACCGGAAATCATTTTACTCAACAGCCATGACGGCTCCTCTAGCTACCAGATGCTGCCGGGGCTATTTCGCGGCGTCTGTACCAACGGCCTGGTTTGCGGTCAGTCATTCGGAGAAGTGCGGGTACCGCATAAAGGTAATGTCGTCGATAAGGTGATTGAAGGGGCTTACGAAGTGCTTGGGGTCTTTGACCGGGTGGATGAGAAACGCGATGCAATGCAGTCTCTGGCGCTACCTGTACCCGCCCGTCACGCACTGGCGAATGCTGCACTGAAGTATCGATTTGGTGAGGACCACCAGCCGGTCACGGTATCGCAGTTGCTGACTCCGCGTCGTCGGGAGGACTACAGCGATGACCTGTGGACCGTTTACCAGCGCGTGCAGGAGAACCTGATGAAAGGTGGTCTGTCAGGGCGAACCGCTCAGGGGAAAAGGAGCCGCACCCGTGCCGTTACCGGCATTGACGGCGATGTGAAGCTCAACCGCGCTCTGTGGGTTATGGCAGAAAACATGCTCGAATTTTTCGGGCGTTAAACAATCATTCCGGCATAAGGAGATAGTTTGATGGATACACAAAACCTTCAGTTCGCTGAGCAGACAGCAATCACGGCCTCAGTGGTCCCTGACGAGTTACGCATCGGCTTCTGGCCACAGCACTTTGGCTCCATCCCACAATGGATAACCCTTGAACCTCGCATTTTCGCCTGGATGGACCGCCTGTGTACCGATTATCACGGTGGTATCTGGAACTTCTCGACGCTCAGCAACGGCGGCGCTTTTATGGCTCCTGAGGCAGAAAGCAATGAGAAGTGGACATTGTTCAATAGTATGAACGGCAACGGCGCGGAACTTACTGGTGAAGCGGCAGGGATAGTCGCCTGTCTGATGGCTTACAGCCACCACGCCTGTCGTACCGAATGTGACGCGATGACTGAGCACTATTATCGCTTACGCGACTACGTGCTAAACCATCCGGAATGCAGCGCCATTATGCATCTAATCGACTGAGGAATACCTGACATGAATATCGCATTATCCCCGGTATCATCACAGCCTGAACTTTTTCCGCTGGCGGTTATGGCCCAGCATGGTTGCCTGCTTCCCGCGACATACGGATTGACACCTTATGCCCAACGGACCATCCGCCGGGCTATCAACCTGCTGGATAAATATCTGCGCCAGCCTGGGATAGCCTTTACCTCAAGCACTGCTGCCCGTGACTGGCTTCGGTTACAACTGGCAGGACAAGAACGGGAAGTGTTTATGGTGCTCTATCTCGATAACCAACACCGTTTACTGGAGAGCGAAACGCTATTTGCCGGTTCGGTTAACCATGTCCAGGTCCATCCTCGTGAGATAGTGAAGTCAGCGCTTCGCTTCAATGCTGCAGCTGTCGTACTGGCGCATAACCATCCATCCGGTGACCCGAAGCCAAGTCAATGCGATCGCAACATTACGGGCAGGCTTAAAGAAGCGCTAGCACTGGTTGATGTGAATATGCTCGATCATTTGGTCATCGGTTCAGAGGGCATTGTGTCGTTCGCAGAGCGAGGCTGGATATGAAAATCATCAGCAAACGCCAGGCAATGACCCTGTACCGGCAACAACCTGGCTCCCGACTGTTTCGCTTCAGTACGGGCAAATATAAATGGTCAGGCAGTATCTGCCATTATGCTGGCCGCGAGGTGGAGGACATACGCGGCGTTCTGGCCGTGTTTGCTGAACGTCGTCAGGACCGCAATGGTCCCTATGTCATTCTTCGAAGCGTTACTCTCAATTAATCCTTTACTTTAATCAGGAACAATAATGAACAATCACTCAGAATCTGGTGACGAGCCGGAGAATCCAGCCTGCCAGCAGTGGGGGCTAAAGAGTGCGATCACACCCTGTTTTGGAGCTCGTCTGGTGCAGGAAGGCAACAGGGTGCATTTTCTCGCTGACCGGGCCGGATTTTACGGTGCTTTCAGCGACGATGACGCGCTACACTTGGATCAGGCCTTTCCGTTGATAATCAAGCAACTTGAGTTGATGCTCACCAGCGGAGAACTCTCTCCCCGGCATGAGAACTGCGTCACGCTATATCACAACGGGCTTACGTGCGAAGCCGATACGCTTGGTAGCTGTGGTTATGTATACATCGCTGTTTATCCCACTCAACGTAAATTACTTTCACGAGAACCATAATGAAATTTCAACCTGCAACAACTCTACGTGCAGCGGAGTCATCCCGTCACTATCTGGCAAATGTTACTTACTCATCTACTATCGGCATCTTCTTTAACAGGATGACTATAAACGGTGACTTAGTGTCCGCTTCGTGCCAGGAACGGATGTTCGTTGCGCTCCTGGATAAATATACAGCATTATTTGCTTTAATCATTAAAAGCTAGCTTTGAGCAAATGATCAGGTATATTTATTTGTTGCTGATTAAGAAAAATAACTATAATTTAGGTGCTTAGCTTGTAACAAACTAGAAATTTTAGGTCAGATATAGACATTACTTTTTCAACACATTTTGGTTGCAGTTAGCAGTAGTTAATTTTAAATAACTACATTTCACCAGCAAGTTACCATACGACGTGTCATCTGGTTAAACCAGAGAAAGCGGGCCAGTACAATATACAACTGTTAGGCTGACAATTAACTTTCCCGAAAATTATAGAGGTAGCAGTGAGCGGAACAAATCGCGCAAAGATAACATTTTTAGAACTAGTTATCCCTCCCATTTCTAATCAAGAAGCAGTTTGGTTTAAAGACGAACCTTTTGCCGAATATATGAAGCAAAGCGATTTCTACATAATTGGTGGAAAAGCCAAGTCAAAATTTTCTAATATTCGTGCCAATGAAGACAATAGCCAAATTTTCTTTGATGTTTTTGTAGGTGGTGATCATAAAAGCAGCGGGGTCATTCATATATATAAGTTGAAGCCAGTTATTGATTTTGAGGGTAATGATTTTGGTGTTGGTTGCGGGGGGGAAGCAATAGAGTTTTTCTACAAAAAAGATGGCGAAAAATTCTTATTGGCTCGATTTACACCAGAAAATATTCTATGGTATCGATCTAGAGAAGAAGAAGGCATATCAGGTTTAGATAATTATGCAGATATTATGGTCTATGATCTACTTTATGTCGGAATAGCAAAAAAAGGAGATAGTTATAGTCGTCTAATAGCTAAAGGACATCATGCGCGTCAAGAAATACTTTCTAATGAGCCACAGCGCTATCCTGGAGCTAGAGTTACTGATGAGATTTTTCTTTTCCTATTCCGCCCGGAGCCTTTATTTATCACTACGTTCGGTCCTGATAGTGATATAGATCTGGACTTTGGTTACGATCACAAAAAAATTATTGCAGATGCAGAGAAAGCCTTCGTAAGTTTGTTGCAGCCAAACTATAACACAGTCAGATTTAAACAATATCCAAAAGGATCAGACGGATTATATGACTCTAAGCTAGATAGGTATGGTTACTCTATAGGTGAAGCTATCACTTTTAATACCCCTCACGGTCAAATTAAAGGAGGTAGAAATGGAGATTTAAGGGGGTTAAGTAACAAAGCTGATTTTATATCAGTCGATAAGGAATCTGCCAAACTTTTCATTTCAGGCGTTGATTTTCCTAATGATGAACCTAATGTCTAACAATCGCACGTTGTCGGACTGGTTTTTTGCTGCGATCTAATCCAGCCGCAAATATGGGCCTTATGTCTGCAATTCGCTTATAGAAGTCTACAAGCGATTAATTTATACCCAGCTTGTACCAGAAGCTATCAATGCCAGTATTGCGATGTATCGAACAACGAGTGAAGGTTAGGAGAAATGATTGTAACTAGGGAAAGCATGAAAAATGGCTCATCGAGTGTCTTCAAGAACGGGGTGGTAGTGCTTGGCCACGTGAAGTCTCAAAGTATGTATGGGACAGCTACGAGGCTGAGCTTAGGGATTTCGGCGATATGTTGTATACGTGGCAATATGACATTCGTTAGGCCGCTCAACAATTGAGAAATGAGGGTACTTTAAAACCAGTAAATAGACGCAGAGATTTGCCATGGGAACTAGCATAGTAACAGTGAGTGTTCGTTTTGCACCGACAGCTGACTTTGCCCTGAGGGAGTTAGTGCCTCTGAAGAAAACTTTCCTACTTGTCTGAATCTTGCTTTGATAGCCATATCGGTGTTCAACTGGTATTGTTTTATACCCACTCGTAATGTCTATTTTTTGTACGGATTTAAACTTGTGGGTACAAGTGTGGGTATAACTATCTGCTATTGATTATAAAATACATTGATATCAGTCTATTGGGTGTGAGATTCGAGTCCGGCCTTCGCACCAAGTATTCTTCCAAGACCTTGTGAGTAAGTCTAATTATCCCTTAAAAATCAATGATTGCAGCGATTTTTACGTCTGAGTGGTCCGAGTCCGTCCGTTGAAATCCGGATGCCATTGGGGGCATTTTAACTTCGATTAGAAATGTGTCCCAAATGAAGCTCAACGGCAGACAGGTCGAGACCGCAAAACCAAAAGACAAAAACTACAAAATGGCCGAAGGCGGTGGTTGTATCTTGAGGTTTCGGCAAAGGGTTCTAAATACTGGCGCATGAAATACAGACGCCCCTCAGACAAAAAAGAGGATCGCCTCGCTTTTGGTGTTTGGCCTACTGTGACGCTTGCTCATGCAAGAGCAAAGCGCGATGAAGCTAAAAAGCTTTTAGTGCAGGGCATTGATCCAAAAGCCGAACAGAAAGAAGCTCTGGCCGAGAATTCGGGGCTTATACTTTCGAAACCATTGCCCGTGAATGGCATGAAAGTAACAAGTGCTGGAGTGAAGACCATCGATCGCGCGTTCTTTGCTACCTTGAGCTTTATATCTTCCCTCATATCGGTTCGTCCGACATTCGCCATCTCAAAACCAGCCACTTGTTAGCCCCGATTAAAAAAGTAGATGCCAGTGGCAAACATGACGTCGCGCAGCGTCTTCAGCAGCGCGTCACTGCCATAATGCGTTATGCCGTACAGAACGATTACATCGACTCAAACCCGGCTAGTGACATGGCAGGTGCGTTATCGACAACCAAAGCGCGACACTATCCCGCTTTGCCCTCAAGCCGTTTCCCTGAGTTTCTTGCTCGTCTTGCTGCATATCGTGGTCGTGCAATGACACGGATTGCGGTTGAGCTTTCTCTGCTAACTTTTGTACGTTCCAGCGAGTTACGCTTTGCTCGTTGGGAAGAGTTTGATTTCGATAAATCTCTTTGGCGTGTACCTGCAAAGCGAGAAGAAATTAAAGGCGTGCGTTACTCATACCTTGGCATGAAGATGAAAGAGGAGCATATCGTTCCGCTTAGTCGGCAGGCGATGATTTTGTTAGCCCAGTTAAAGCAGATTAGTGGTGATAAAGAGCTGCTTTTTCCTGGGATCACGATGCAACTAAGGTCATGAGTGAAAACACGGTAAACAGTGCGTTGCGTGCCATGGGATATGACACGAAAACTGAGGTTTGCGGGCATGGGTTCAGGACGATGGCGCGTGGTGCGCTCGGTGAGTCAGGGTTATGGAGCGATGATGCGATAGAACGTCCGTTGAGTCACTCAGAGCGTAACAATGTGCGTGCAGCTTATATCCATACGTCCGAGCATTTGGATGAGCGGAGATTGATGGTGCAGTGGTGGGCTGATTATTTAAATATGACTAAAATTAAAAAAGTGACGCCTTATGAATTTGCACGAAAATTAAAAAAACAATGAAATATATTTCATGTAGTACGAGGTTAATAGCCTCGTACTATATTTTTATTTCTCTTGATATTGACGACCTAAAAATCTATGGGATTTTGTGAGCGTCACCCTTCTATAATTTTCAATATCAATTTTTAACTCATCCTTCTCTATTTCATTTAGTTTGTCAACATTCAATGTTAATATATACTGAGCATCTTCTAAACAGCTCGATTTTGACGAGATATAATTAAGACTTTTAATTAGCGTATCTCTGTCAACATCAAAAATATTATCATGAATGAGTAGCTTAGGGTGTCTAATGAAAGTTTCATGTGTTAATAACAATGACATGTCATAGATGAAAACTTTTTCTCTTTCATTACTGTGACTACCATCATCAAATATCCTTAAATCAAAATCAATAACGCTATTTTTTTTCATTTGCAGAGATGCTAAATGAGCATTTCCTATTCTCCATTACATAATCATGTATTGAGGATAAAGTATCTTTGAACTCTGAGATAGTTGATTCTTGATGCGATATATCTATGTCCAACTCTACAATCTTAGTAGCTTTCTCGGCTTTTTTAGCTTTTTTCTTAGATTCATAATCGTCATATTTTTTTATGAATGTCGAGAGTTGAGAAATCTCCTCTAATTTCTTCTCATAAGCAATGAATAATTTTTTTATGTTACGAAGGTGACCATTTTGTTTAATGATTGCAGTTTTTGAGTTTAATTTTACTGATAGGTCATTAATGGATGCTTCTATCTTTTCAAGATCAGTTAATATTAAATCCTTACGTGATTCTATAAGAACTCGCTGGAAATTATCGATCTTTTTCTTAAAGCCTAATACATCGCTTAGCTCTTTCCCAATGGTATCGCCAAGGCCTGCTTTGAGTTTATTATATAGCTCAATTACCTCATTCTCATCAATATAATTATCACCTATAAGGGCTTGTATTTTGTTAAGTTCTGACTTTAATATTGCTTTTTTATTTCTCAAGTGATCCAAAGTATCTTCGTAGGTAACTATCTCATCTCTGACAAAATCAAATGTTTTATCACCTTCCAATAGTTCCATTTCTTCCTTGATAATTTTCACTTGATGATCAAGATCATTAACTTCAGATCTGGCATGTGCAATTTTTTTGCCAGAAATAGTTTCAATATCATCCTTAATTTTATTTTTTGCTATGTTTAATTCAGAAATTGATTTGTTTATTTCCTTTATTTTTTTGTATAGATCAATACTTATCCCGAAAAGAAAAAGGTGTGGTGTGACATCGGGGGGCATTCGTATTTTTGTATCATAACAATCTATAATAGATTTAAACTCTGAACGTTCATCTCTAATTAAAGGACCTAACATGTTTCTAAAGGTCGGGTGGGACTTTGACTGAATGTCTTTGAACATTAAAAGAGTCAGAAAATTATTCACATCGTCAATGGACGTGAAGTTTTTCCTAATACCATTAATGAATAAAGTGGGAGCATTTTCTTCTGAGATACTTCTTTTGGTAATGATGTGATTCTTATTAATAAAGAAATCAAGGCATACATAAATATCTTCAGAAAAATCTTTGCTTGGGATTTTAGAAAGCCGGCTGCGGCTATAATCTTTCATCAATCCGAAGTTGATGAATTCTATAAGGAGTGATTTTCCTACACCATTGGTTTTATTAGATGATTCGTCACTCTCACCTAGTATAAGATTAATTCCTTCTTTGAACTCAATAGGTTCAAATGAAAGAGGTTCGCTGTATAGTTTATTTATTCTTATCATTTTTTAAAACCACATAAGGTTCGTTAAAATCAATTAAATCAAGTGCATATAAAAAAATCATTCCATAGTATATAGAACGAACACCGATTAGTCTATTTTTTCGTAGAGTTCTTGCTAACTCGAATATGCTTATGCAATCTTTTTTCTCAAGTAGTTTTAAAATATGTGAACCAACTATCGGGGCTGATTTCTCTATATGCTCATCTTTTGAGAAAAGTTTTAGCATAGTGTTTTAACCTTGTTTGGGAAAACATTACATCTAATCATATTGTCTATAAGGTAGTATTGGATTGCTGAGTCGTCATAGTCTACTCCATTTGAACGAAGACGAGACGCGTAATAATCAGTCAATTTGTTTAATGCATCTACAGGGTTACCATTACATTCATCTAAAGCTGAATTGCTAGCACGTTTTAGATATGCTGAGAGTTTATTAATGTTTATTATTCCAGAGTCGCTTGAATTATTAATCTCATTTAGTATCCCTGCATAAGCGGCCATTAATGGTACATATATTTCCATTAGATATTCCGCATAAGCAGAAAACCTTTTGTTTATTTTCCCATTAGGATCAGGCTCTTCTTGAAATCCGTTCCCGCTTTGCGGATGTTCGTCAGTACTTAGGATTTTAATCATTTCTAAAATTGTAGTGACTTCTTTTGGCGCTTTTTGCGATGGAGTGTCAAAAATTTGTGATGATAAGTAGTCGCAAATTTTTTGTATTTTCTCAGGAGGTAAGCCCATTATTAATTTAATTAAGTCAGTATAGTCTAAAACATCATCACTAACAGATATGATGAATTTATCTCCATAGGTTTTGGCTTGATACCTTTTCTTTTTTATTATGATTAATACAATTAATCTGTCTATGTTGTTAATATTTTCTGTTTCTATAAAGCCATCAACCGTTTTCTTTATCTTGGAAAATTCTGGAGTTGATGTGACTTGAATGGCTAGTCTTTTTCTTAAATCAATAAGGTCTATTGATTTTGCATTTGTGTTAATAGTGTTCAAATTTACAAGTGATGCATTAAATATCATATTTAATAAATCACAGAAAAAATATTCAGCATGTATATTTAAATCCATTAAATTCAAGCAGCTATTTAATTCTACTTTATGTGCCAATATTGCTAGTTTAGTGCTGATTTTATCAATATTGTCTTTTCGATTTAACATGGACCTGCCCCCAGTTGCCCCAGCCTAATACGAAGCATGTTATGTGTCCATAATAAATATGAGGTTAGAAATTTACTAGTTATATTTTCCGTTAGTAAAATAATGCGCAGCACACAACGTGCAATGCACACCAAGCTAACCATCTTTTTTGTCGGGTAGTTTTCAGACAGAGGCATGGATAACCACAGGTTGGACTGACCCCACCCCGGTAGACAGTTTCTGTCCTCACGACGAGGCCTGTTCGAAGGCCTCCGGGCTGACGCCGCCAAGGTGACTGTGGCGCCGGGCCCGGTTGTAGAAGATTTCAATGTAATCGAGGATATCGGCCCGGGCCAGATCAGTTGCATGATCCGACCCACCCGGTTTTTACCGCAGGTTTCCCGATTTCGTTCAGGTCGCCATGAACCCGCCGGTAACCATATACACCTCCGCTCAGTGAATATGAATCACGAATAAGCGTCAACTGACGCTGATTATCTTTATCACGCGCCGAGACAGGGTTATGCAGCCATGCATAGTACCCGGCCCGGGCGACATTCAGTATCCGACACATCGTCATCACACCCCATACAGTGCGGTGCTCATTGATAAAGCGGTACTTCAGTCGGGCTCCCTTGCAAAGTACCGCGCGGCCTTTTTCAGGATATCCCGTTCTTCTTCGGTGCGTTTTAGCTGCGCCCGGAGTTTCAGGATCTCGCTTTTAGCTTCCAGTAAATCCCGGGCATGCTGCTCGCTGTTATCAGGTTTGATAGCCCGTAGCCACTTGTAGAAACTGTATGCAGAGACGTCCAGACGGTCAGATACTTCGGCGACGGAATAACCACGTTCCGTTATCTGACGGACGGCTTCTTCATTAAATTCAGGTGTAAATCGTGGAGTGCTCATATACTCCCCCTATGCTCAAACTATAGGGCAGGATCGTCTACCGGGTCGGGGTCAGTCCATTACTAACTGACGGTTGTATATAATACTGGGGGCTGGTCATATTATCTAAAAGTTCCATATATTTTAAAACGTTATCTAAATTAATCGAAAAATTTATGATGAAATAACTTATTAAAATAAAGCAGAGCCATAATTCTCACATGGCCCTAACTTATTTCATGCATAAGCGTTCAATTCATCCAAGTCATCTCTATCAATTTAGGGTGTCTTTTTTTATTCTTATTGCCAACTCAACAATTTCTTTCAGATATAACTGATGATTTGCTACTTTTTTTAACATCAATGCCCCCAGAGATATACCTAGCAAAAATGCTAATCCGAACATGATGACAGTATTAGTTGAGTTCGTGGTAGAAAGATCCCCGATAAATGTTTTACTCAATGTATCAAACCCAATTGATGCCTGTACTGCCGAATAGCAAAGACCCAAGACTGATAATACCGCTGTTTTTTCACCAAAGAAACTACTAACCCTCACTGTTATTCTATTTATCTTAAGTTGTAACCAATGAATTGCATATAGAAGTTCCATTTCTGAATAACTTATAAGTAGTTTTGCATTATCTTCATCATGCGAGATTTCACAAATAAAATCATTAAATGATTCTCTTTTCCAGTCTATTAAATGCTTTACTCCTAAGATAGGTGGTAATATCATTATTACTAGCCCAATAAACGTTATGGTGAAATATAACCCATAGATAACATCTACAATTACATCAGTTTTAGTGAAACTAGTTGACTCATATAAAACAATGCATAAAACTAGAGCGGAAATAATAACAATTACAATTGCAAGCAATTTACCATGTATTTTGTCAATTAATTTATCTGTTTTACTTTTGTATGTATAAGGTGCATACGGCTTCATATCACTAAGGATTTTAATTATTTGATTAATCCTTAACATATCATCTCCTATTAATGGCTTAATGTATTTTTTCAATTTCCTCTTGCATTCATATAACTTAACACAAATCGAATAAAGATGCTTCATTTTTCAAAAACACACAAAGGCATGATTAGTAAATTTGATGACAAAAATACTGATAACGAATATATTCAAAAGATTATGAGCTTAGCTATATTAGCCTCATAAAAATTATTCAATAGAGTGACCCTGACCCGAAATTGAATCGCCACGGGTTTAACAGACACCTCCGAGTCATTTAAGATGGCTTAAAGAGAGGTGCCCATGAGCGGTAAGCGTTATCCCGAAGAGTTTAAAATTGAAGCAGTCAAACAGGTTGTTGATCGCGGTTATTCTGTTGCCAGCGTTGCAACACGTCTCGATATCACCACCCACAGCCTTTACGCCTGGATAAAGAAGTACGGTCCGGACTCATCCACAAATAAAGAACAGTCAGATGCTCAGGCCGAGATCCGCCGGCTCCAGAAGGAGCTGAAGCGGGTTACCGACGAACGGGACATATTAAAAAAAGCCGCGGCGTACTTCGCAAAGCTGTCCGACTGAGGTACGCCTTTATCCGTGACAACAGCAGTTGCTGGCCTGTTCGTCTGCTCTGTCGGGTGCTGGATGTTCATCCCAGTGGCTTTTACTCCTAACTTCAGCAGCCGCATTCTAAGCGCCACCAGGTAGATCTGAGACTGACGTGACAGATCAAACAGTTCTGGCTGGAGTCCGGTTGCGTTTATGGTTATCGCAAGATCCATGTGGACTTGCGGGATAGCGGGCAACAGTGCGGAGTGAACAGAGTCTGGCGACTGATGAAGCGTGTCGGGATAAATGCCCAGGTCGGGTACCGGAGCCCGCGGGCACGCAAAGGCGAGGCCAGTATCGTGTCGCCCATCAAGCTCCAGCGACAGTTCAATCCGGATGCTCCGGATGAGCGTTGGGTACGGATATAACCTACATCAGGACTCACGAGGGCTGGCTGTATCTGGCCGTGGTTGTTGACCTGTTCTCACGCAAAATTATCGGCTGGTCAATGCAATCCCGGATGACAAAGGACATTGTCCTGAACGCACTGCTGATGGCTGTATGGCGGCGTAATCCGCAAAGAAAGGTGCTGGTCCACTCGGACTAGGGCAGTCAGTATACAAGCCATGAGTGGCAGTCATTCCTGAAATCACACAGACTGGAAGGGAGTATGAGCCGTCTCGGTAACTGTCACGATAACGCGGTTGCAGAAAGCTTTTTCCAGTTACTGAAATTAGAGCGCATAAAGAAAAAGATCTACGGAACGCGGGAAGAGGCCCGCAGCGATATTTTTGATTACATCGAAATGTTTTGTAACAGTAAGCGTCGGCTTGGGTCGAGCAATCAGATGTCACCGACAGAATATGAAAACCAGTATTATCAACGGATCGGAAGTGTCTAGATTATCCGTGGCGATTCATCGCTAATAATAGTGATATGCCTTTCAACTGTACTCTACATTATTACATTGCAGTTAATTTCAACGATGAGGAGCAAATGAGATGCTAATTCCTCCGTATATGTGGCTTAAAGACGATGGTGGCGCAGACATGAAAGGATCTGTTGATGTTCAGGAGCGAGAAGGCAGCATCGAAACCCGCTTATCACCATCCCCCCTCATCCCCTGAACACCTCCCGCCGGTGCCACGCCATAAACCCCTCCTGGGGATAACAGTCCTTCCCCTGCGGCAAGGTAATCGGCTTACCATCAAAATCCCAGAACAACCTGCCAACGATGCCTCCGCCGTTCACCGCCGGCGAAACCTGGATGCGCATATCCTCATCAAGACCAATGGATCCTTTATCAAAAGCCTTATGGTGAATCGCGCAGAGCGCCAGGCCGTTAGGGATTTCGCAGGGGCCGCCGTGCTGCTTCCATTTGATATGGGCCGCTTCCAGGGCGACGAAGGTATTATCATGGCGCATATTGAAGCCGCAGATCGCGCACTCATAGTTATAGGCGCGCAGCACCTGCTGGCGAAAATTAGGGTCGCGTTCTTTACGGATCTGCAGCAGATCAAACCCCATCTCTTCTGCCAGTTCTTCCTGAATACTCTCCGGGAAGTGCGCCTCGAGGATCTGATGGGCGAGGGTATTGATCAGCTTCTTATTTCTGTTGAGTAACGCAAAATGTGGCTCATCGAAGCCGCCGGCGACGTGGCAGAGCTCCAGCTCTTTGCCAGGCGGCTGTCGGCTGCCCTGGGTTGAACACTGTTCGCTGTTGTACAGCTCCCAGAAGCCGTCGCCTTTCAGGCGCCAAAAGGGCATGTCCGGCCGGTACTGGCGACGCTGCGGGCCAAAGCGTTCCAGCAGGCTATGCAGCTCATCGCGTATCTCCGAGGCGTAGTCGAACATCCGCGCATGGCCGCGCTGGTACTGTGAGAGGACGTACAGCAGCAGCAGTGGCTTATGCGGTGCACGCTGTTCGCCTTTGCGCCAGATGGTGATGTTCTCGATCGCGTGTTGCAGGGTCGTGCTGGAGGGCATAGCGTTACATTGGCAGCTAAATAAATGCGATGATGCTCGCAAAATCCTTGCCGATCAACCCACCAGATGCGGCGATTCTACGTGGATCGCTATTTAACTATCACTGCTATTTATTTTTTCGAAAAGCCCATAGCTTTCTATTTATACTCAAGCTTCGCGCCATCAGATAGCTATGTCTTATGAAAAAACTACCGGACCATTTATCCAGGGAATGCATCATCGCCGCCATTCGCGCTTACGATGCAGGCGTTGCGCATCAGTTTAAAAGCGCGCGTCTGTATGAGATCGAGTTTGAGGGGCGTCGGTATCCTTCAAAAGCCATCGTCGGGTTAGCGGCCACGCTTGCGACGGGTACGGAATTTACCCCGGCGGATTTCAGCGGGGGGATTAAATCCAAATGCGTGCGTCTGTTACTGGATCAAGGATTTACGATCGCGTCGCAGGGCGCTGGCGATGACGAGGTTGCGCTTTTCCCCGATGAGGGACAGACGACTATGGAGTTCGTGGAAGGGGCGGCGATGCAGGTGGTGGTCAATCGCTATGAGCGCGACCGTCAGGCTCGTCAGGCGGCGCTTCGCCTACACGGCTGCCGGTGTCAGGTATGCGGTCTGGATATGGCCAGCCGCTATGGCGAAATCGGCCAGGGTTTTATCCATATCCACCATCTCATTCCACTGTCCGGGATAAAGCAGGACTACCGTCTGAATCCTGAAACCGATCTGATCCCGGTATGTCCCAATTGCCATGCAATGCTGCACCGGCGAGATCCGCCGTTTACTCCCGAAGAGCTGAAGGCCCGGCTGCGCCCCGCAGACTGACATCCGACAGCACTCGCTTTAATTACATCACACACAGCACAAACCCCACGCTACCTTACCGGTAGCGGGGGCTCACACACTCTTACTTATCCCGCGTCTCGCCAGCCTCCCAGCTGTAGCTGCCATCGGCCGCTAACCTATCGCCCAGCTCCTGATACTCGAACTGATAAAACTCAGCCTGGGTGCCGTACCCGGCGTAGTCTACCGCCGCCAGGCCGACGAACGCCCCGGTAAAGAACCCACCGTAGCTCTGCAACACATAGTCATCGGACAGCACCGCGGCATCCAGCTGGACCGGGATCTCGGTGAACGACACGCCATCGAAGCTGTATTCATAGCTGTAGGTCTGCTTGCGGACCTTGGTCCGGAACCAGACGTATTCCACGCCGTCCGGCACCTTGATGGCGTTATCTTTCAGGTACGACGTGTATTTTCCGCGGTTATTTTCGCCGACTTCGATGACCTTGCCGTTAATTTCATTCCAGGTCAGGAAGACGAAGCTCCAGTGGCGGTCGTTATAGTAGTTTGTTAATCCGGCCATCTGCTGGTAGCTGAAGGGTTCGAATTTCACCTTCACCGCGGCGTCAAAATAGAAGGCCTGCCAGCGGCGGGCAATCAGCGACAGGTCATGCGTATTGGCTAACGAACCCTGGCCGATTAAGGTTAATTTGCCGTCGCCGGTGGAGCCCATTTTGGCCGTAAACGGCACTCGCAGGGTATTCCAGTTCGGGTCGAGCGCTGGCGAGGTAAAGTCATCCTGCTGGCTATTATCGCTGGCGCTTTCGGTGAAGATGGCGTCTTTCGGCCCTTCGACGAAGGTTTTCCCGCCGTGACCGCCTTCAATACGCGGCCAGCCCTCATCGTCCCAGTATACTTTCTGGATCGAGGTTTCCCGGCCGAGAGTTGACCAGCCGCGCGGGTCGTAGATGGATTCCCCCGGGCGATTCCACGGCCGGGCGCAGAGCGAGGCGTAATACCATTCGCCTTCCGGAGTGGAGACCAGCGCGCCATGGCCCTGTTTCTGGATGTAGCTGTCCGGGGTATCGACGTTGGTTAAGAACACGTCGCCCGGCTCGGTTTCGAAGCTGTCGGCCTCGAGGGTTTTCGACCGCGCCACCACCTCCTGGTGGGTAAACACGGTGCCGCCCTGGGCGGCAAACAGATAGTAGTAGCCGTTCAGTTTATAGAGGTGTGGCCCCTCGACCAGCGCCACGGCGGTGCCGCGGTAGATGGTGCGCGCGGTTTCCGGCATTAACTTCAGCGTCTTGGTATCCAGCTCCGTTAAGGTAATGCCATCGAAGGGGTGATGGTACTCCCGGTGATCCCAGGTTTGCTGGACGATATATTTCCGGCCATCGTCGTCATGGAACAGCGAGGCGTCAAACCCGACGCCGTTCAGCTTGATCGGGTCGCTCCACGGGCCCCGAATATCCTTCGCCGTGGTCAGGTAGTTGGTCATGTCTTTAAAGGCGCCTTCGGTGACCTTCACATCGGTATACACCAACCAGAATTGCCCGTCGGCCCAGGAGAGCGCCGGCGCCCAAATGCCGCCGGAGGAGGGGTTGCCCTTCATATCCAGCAGGGTGGTGGTGGAGAGCGGCGAAGGCAGCAGGTTCCAGTTTTTCAGGTCTTTGGACTCATGTAAACGCACGCCCGGGAACCACTCAAACGTCGAGTTGGCAATATAGTACGTATCCTCGACGCGAATAATACTGGGGTCGGCATTAAAGCCGCGTAATATCGGGTTTTGAATAAGTGACATTTCATTACACCTTTTAAAATGGAAAGTGACGAATCGGTCTGATTTATAATTTTTTTAACTACACGCGGATCTCATCCAGCTGACGGTTGATGTCGGTAACATGTTTATCGGAGATGGGATAAACCTGCATGATCACCATCGAAATAGCGGCCAGCGCAATTGGGATCCACACCGCGGTCATAATGATCCCGTCGATGGCGCTGGCGCTTTGCACGGCGCCGCTTTCATTAAATCCATACACCGCCAGCAGCCACAGCGGGATAGCGCCGCCGATGGTGAAGCCGATCTTGAAGAAGAGTCCCATAATGGCATTGATAATGGCGGCATTGCGTTTGCCCGATTTTAATTCGCCGTACGCGATAACTTCCGGTACCAGCGCCCACATAAAGCCGGTGGCGGAGGTTAAGCCCCACTGTTTAATAAAGGTGGCGATGTAGGCCAGCCACAGGGCGTCGTGCATCCCTTCGCGGGACCAGACGTAGGTCAGCAGTTCGCCGACGATGAACATGGCGAGGAACAGATGGAAGAAGCCTTTTTTACCAAAGATTTTTTTCAGTTTCGGCCAGAACACCGGGAAGGCGATGCCGGGAATAGACGCGACGAGACCCACGGCGCCCATCCATTCTGAGTGGCCGACGACGAACTGGTTGAAGAAGCCGTTAACGGTGTTCATGAAGAACATGAAGGTAAAGGCCAGCATAAAGAACATGCCGAGAATAACCAGCGGACGGTTATGTCTGAGCTCGTGGAAAAGGTCGGTAGTTTTGACGTTGGCGGTCTGCTCGGCGGTCGCGACCACGCGTTCTTTGGTGCATTTGTAGCAGATAAACAGGGCCACCGCGCCGATGATCATATAGATGGCGTACACGCCAAACCAGGCGTAGTTCGCTGACGGATCGGTATAGTTGCCGAGATTCAGCTCAAGGCCAAAAAAGCCGGTGTCTTTCAGGCTACGATCTTTCGGCGCCGCCATCTGCACAAACATCGGGAACAGGGTATAGACCAGCAGGTTGGCGCTGTTGGCCAGCATCATGCGGGTACTGGTCAGCTTATCGATCGATTCCGGGTCGCGGGTCAGCGAGGCATTCAGCGAGCCATAGGGAATATTGACTAAGGAATAAACCAGGTCCAGCGCCAGATAAATAATAAAGGCGAAAGCCACCGAACCTTTCACCCCAGGAATTGGCGCGAACAGTAATGCCGACAGGATCACCAGCGGAACGCCGGCTCGTAACAGCCACGGACGATATTTCCCTGCTTTCGAGGTTCGTTTATCCACGTAGGTTCCGACCATCGGATCCCAAAACACATTAATGATACGGACAAAAAGAAAAATAAAGCCTGCCGTTGCCGTGCTGATGGTATTTACCGTCAGCATATGCAAAGCCAGAAAACCCCCAATTGTGCCGAAAACCAGGTTTTGCGCAAAGTCGCCCATGCCATAACCAATTCGTTCTCCACGGGTTAATTTATGATATTCATCATGCCGACTGTGCATTATGTTTTTACTCATTCTAAGCAGACTCCGGTTTGTTTTGTGTAGGTGAAACACTTTCTGACACAGTTGACCTGGAAGAATCTATTACGTTTTTAAATTACGTAATTATGTTTTTTTACTTCTGTGATCCTCGAAGCAAAGGCCTGTATCGCCTGCATTGAATCGTTATCCGCCGCTAATTTTCGGGCAGACAGGCATTGTGACAAAACCGGCATTTTAATTTGGTATGGATACCTGAATTCCCCAGGAAGTGTACGCTATACGCGCGCGAAGCGAGATATTTAAAATAGTTTTATTTGCGAGATGGCTCACATTTGAGCATTTTCTCAATCGCCGAGTGAAATAACGTAATTGAGCAACCGACGATGAGAATACACGATGTGTCACAGTTGTTAATTTTCCTGTTTCTCAATTTCGGAGTTCATCATGCAAACCTATTTCGACCAGGTTGATCGCGTTCGCTTTGCCGGACCCAAAACCGATAATCCGCTGGCGTTTCGCCACTATAATCCGGATGAAATCGTGCTGGGAAAACACATGGCAGATCATCTGCGTTTTGCCGCCTGTTACTGGCATAATTTCTGCTGGAATGGCGCGGATATGTTTGGCGCCGGCTCGTTTGAGCGTCCCTGGCAGGCCGCGGGCGATGCGCTGGAAATGGCCAAACGCAAAGCGGACGTGGCGTTTGAATTTTTCTACAAGCTCAACGTGCCGTATTACTGCTTCCACGATGTCGACGTCTCGCCAGAAGGCGCGTCGCTGAAAGAGTATTTGCATAATTTCGCCGTGATGACCGAGGTGCTGGCGGAGAAACAGCAGCAAACCGGCGTGAAACTGCTGTGGGGCACCGCCAACTGCTTTACCCACCCGCGCTACGGCGCCGGGGCGGCGACCAACCCCGATCCGGAGGTGTTTGCCTGGGCGGCCACGCAGGTGGTGACCGCCATGAACGCTACCCACCAGCTCGGCGGCGAAAACTATGTGCTGTGGGGCGGCCGCGAAGGTTACGAGTCGCTGCTGAATACCGATCTGCGCCAGGAGCGCGAGCAGATTGGCCGCTTCCTGCAGATGGTGGTGGAGCACAAGCATAAGATTGGCTTTGGCGGCACGCTGCTTATCGAGCCGAAACCGCAGGAGCCCACCAAGCATCAGTACGATTACGATGTCGCGACGGTGTATGGTTTCCTGAAGCAGTTTGGTCTGGAAAATGAGATCAAGGTGAACATTGAAGCCAACCACGCCACTCTGGCGGGGCACTCTTTCCACCATGAAATCGCCAGCGCCATCGCGCTGGGCATTTTCGGCTCCGTTGATGCCAACCGCGGCGATGCGCAGCTCGGCTGGGATACCGATCAGTTCCCGAACAGTGTGGAAGAAAATACCCTGGTGATGTACGAGATCCTTAAAGCCGGGGGATTCACCACCGGCGGCCTGAACTTTGACGCCAAAGTTCGTCGGCAGAGCACCGACAAATACGACATGTTCTATGGCCATATTGGCGCCATGGACGTGATGGCGCTGTCCCTCAAGCTGGCCGCGCGCATGATTGAAGATGGCAAGCTCGATCAGGGTCTGGCAAAACGCTATGCCGGCTGGCAGGGCGAGCTGGGGCAGAAAATTATGAGCGGGCAGATGTCGCTGGATAATATTGCCCGATACGCTGAGCAGCATAATCTGAATCCGCAGCCTCAGAGCGGGCGTCAGGAATTACTCGAAAATCTCGTCAATACCTATATCTTTGGTTAATTTTTGCTGACATGCCCCCGCGGGGGCATGTATTGCGCCGTCTATCCGCTGCTGGGAAATAGCGTTTATTGGTTCGTGCTGTGTTTTTTTTGTCAGTGGCGAAAGACCACCTGTTTAATATCAGCGAAGGAGGAAGGGTAACGATAATTGTGTAACGCCTCTGTGACCGTACAAAATAAAAAATAACTTGTTCTGATGATAGCGACATATTCTGTCAGCTCAGAATAGGCTGGTTATTGTCTGAATAAAATTAACCTATATTGAGAAACTCATGACAATGATAAAAAAACTTCCATTAACCATGGCGGTTATCGCCACGTTTTTTCCGCTTACCTCTGTAATGGCGCAAGAATTTACTCAGGAACAGATCGACGCCATCGTCGCCAAAGCCGTTGATAAAGCGCTGGCCGACC